>ERZ1026862.376-NODE-376-length-29480-cov-79.112761_pt1 | contig 29480 bp, 16 predicted proteins | sample MGYA00380161_ERZ1026862 | MGnify/ENA primary metagenome ERZ1026862 (study PRJEB33269, sample SAMEA4719797) | human gut metagenome | biome: human-associated habitat; feature: organic feature; material: feces | place: Cameroon | collected 2013-10 ... | reverse complement strand
AGTAATAACAACTATTCATTCGTATTACACAAAAAGACAAATCAATATGGAAAAATGAAAAGCAAAATGGTAAAGAGCATCATGATGCTCTTAGCATTGGCTAGTTCTAACTACAGCTATGCTTCGTCATTTTTTATTCCGCCTTCGTCATTCTATCCGCAATATACATACCTGCCAGAATGCAGCAGGCACCTGCCAGGAAGTAAGGAGTTATCTTTTCGTCTAATACCAGAGAGGCGAAAATCATTGTGGTGATAGGATTGAAATAAACCCAGTTGGTAGCTTTCACGGCACCCAACTTAGAGATACACCAGTTCCAGGTAAGGAAACATATCATGGATGCCAAACAGCCCAGGAACAAGAGATTACCCACCACCTGAGGCTTCATAAATACATCCCATGCCGGCCACTCAGGGATAATAAGATAATAAGGCAAGATGGTAAGCACACCATAGAAGAAGACCTTGCGGGTAATAAAAGCTGCGCCATAATCGCCCGATACCGATTTCATCAAGAGCGAATAGACAGCCCAGCTCATACATGCCGTAAAAGCCAAGGCATCGCCTACAGGCGACAGATGCAGCACGAACCTGCCATTCAGCACCACGATAATCATACCTACAAAAGCAAGCAGAGAGCCCAGCAGCTGTATCATGTTGATGCGCGAAGAATGGCGATAAACCAGACGTACCAGCAAGGTAGCAAAGAGCGGACAGGAACATACGATGAGCGATGTATTGGTCGTTGTGGTATAATTCATCGCCTCGTTCTCGCTCAGGAAATAGAGCGAACCGCCCGTTATTCCCAGCATAGCCAGCTTAAACTCATCCTTCCAGCTGTCAGCAAACATCTTCTTATGATTCACAATCAGCATCAGGATGTATGCAATACTGAAACGGAGCGTAAAGATCTGTGCTGGTGAAAGCCCGTTCAGCATCAGCACCTTGGTAGAAACAAAGGTGGTTCCCCAGATGGCTACGGTGATGAAGGCCACAAGATGATATAATAAATTGCTATTATTCTGTTTCATTCTATTTTTCTGATTTTTGAAATTCAACTGCAAAATTATAACTTTTATTCGAAATGAGCAAATTGTAAGCAAGAAAAGCAGAAAAAGACAATAAATAGAGCGAAATTGGAACAAAAGAAAAAGTCTTAGGAGTAAGTGCAGATACGACTTCTCCTAAGACCTTATTATTTATACAGTAAAAAAATCAAGCCTTATTTTTTCTGGAATACTCTCACATAATCCACTTCCATCTGAACTGGGAGGGCGCTTTCGTCAACACCCTTCATGCCGCCCCAATCACCGCCCCAAGCCAGGTTGAGGATAACATAGAATGGTTTATTGAAAGGCCATGAACCCACATCATTTTTACCGTCATTGTTGAAATTGAGTAATTCCTTACCATCCACATAGGTCTTGATATAATCAGGAGTCCACTCCAGGCGATAAACGTGGAAACCGTCTTCAGCACCCGCAGTCAGACGCTCCTTGGTAATCTGGGTTCCCTTCACGTGATTAAACTTCTCAGTATGGAGCGAAGAAGAAGTATAGTTAGGATTAACGCCAACCTCTTCCATAATATCAATCTCGCCACATTTAGGCCAAGGATTTGCTCCGAAATCATTGTTGCAAGGCATCATCCAGAAAGCAGGCCATGTGCCCTTACCTTTAGGCAATTTGATGCGAGCTTCGAAGATACCGTAAAGCCAGCCCTGGGTTTCGTGAGCATATACGCGACCCGAATATATCTTGCCGTTGCTTCCCTTGAAACAGTTGATGTAAAGCCGGTTATCAGCAATTTCTGTTACGCGTTTGCCATCAGCAGAGCCATTCACATAATTCTGAAGTTCATTATTCACCCAGCCCGATTTCTGCACCTCATGACGCCAGTCGGTACTATTCAATTCAGAGCCTTTATTAAATTCATCATTCCAGACCAGTTTGTAACCCTCAGGAATCACCATTTCGCCACCTTCAATAGGAGTAACCAGTTTTCCTGCCTGATGCACAGACACCGACACCTTCTTATCCTCTAATGAAATCTCGACACTTCCGTCGAGAGCTACAGACGATTTATTCTCTTCCACATCTACAGTTACCATACCTGTAGCTTTATTATTACCGCTGGCACTCACTTTAAACCAAGGTTGTATATTTGCAGCAGAACCTACACCAGGGAGGGATGCTTTCGCTTCCCAACCACCAGCAGATGCCACTACCATGATAGTATAAGTACCGCCCTTAGCAGGAACATCGATGCTCGTAGGAGAGCAGGATATCGTTACATTCCTCTCATCGCCGTCAGAAGAGCTACTACTGCAAGAAAGCAGCATAAGCGAGAGAAGGAAGGAAAATATTTTCAAGAATTTCATGTCATTTAAAATTTAGAAAGGGAGCCACTCCTACTTATTCATAGGAGCAGCTCCTGTATAATTCTATATAAACCAATAAAACCTAAAGCCTATTTCACAATCAAAACGATATCACTGACAGTTATTTCTGCATCCTTAGGAGCACCGGCAAAGTCCATTACAAGTTTTATTTTGGCCATATCTCCAGGATTCTTACCTTTAATCACGGCATCATCATAACGGACAACATATTCACCTTGTATATCAGTATACATATCAGCAAACAAGAAGCTATCATCATTGCCTGTATCACAAAGCTTAAAGGTTGCAAGAGGTAACGGAGCAGAAGTTTTTACTTTACAAGAGAAATCAACTTTCTGTCCCATCTTGATAGCGACAGGAACTTCTGTCAAAGCCCATTGTGCGTGCCACTGCTCAGCTGGAGTTTCTACAGGTATCACGATAGAATGCTTGTTACCCTCATGCTTGACAACAGGAGTACACTCAATAGGTGCCCATCCTGCATCACCAAACCAATTGGTGTTTACGAATGACTGATTCTCATCTACATCCTTCCAAAGGTTTCCAGCTGTATTATAGTCGAATGGCACCTTCAATTCTACCGGAACCACAGTACCGTCATCGTTGGCATGATCTTTTAACACCAGACTTTCTATCATGATTTCATCATCAGCCTGATTTCCACCAAAGTCGAATACCACCTTCAGGTTTTGAATATCCTTACCTTCGAGGTCTGAGCCGAAAATACACTTAGGCTCTCCTGCCTCAAGACCGGTATTTACATCCTTAGAGTCAAAGAGAATGATGTCATCACCACCTGCGCCAGAATCACAAAGTTTCACTTTAACGGCATTATGTCCCTTGGCAGATGTAATGATGCAAGAGAAGTCATAATGCTTATCTGCGCTAGTAGAGATACCTAAGTTGGTGAAAGGAACCTGAGCTTGCCAACGCTCGGTAGTTGCCACAGGGAGCTTCAATGTATAGCATCCCTTGCTGTAGCTACAAACCGGGTCATCAATTTTGCTCCATCCTGGAGCATAATAGCCAGCAGAAGGTTTTTCAGGGAAGGTAATTTTCTTGAAGAGATTAAACTCACTATCCTCTACGAAACCTGCGAAGCCATTCATCTTGGTTTTCTCCACCGTGAATTGCTTCTTCACAGACTCCTTACTGATACCATTGCGATTCTTCACAAAGCACTCCACATCATAAGTACCCTTCTTGCGATAATACTTGCTCAATGTATAGTCTGAAGAATAAGCACCATCAATTACCCAAATTGGGGTGATGCCCTCTGTTGAGTTAAAACTGAAATTAGCTGTATTGATGTCTTGATCAACACTGATATTGAAGTTGTCAGCATAATCAGCAATGTTAGGCAATTCGCCATTGGCACCGCTAAAATCTTCTGGGGAGCATGCTCCTAGCAGAAAGGCTGCTAGGAATGCAAATGCTGAATGATATAATATCTTTTTCATAATCGTTACCATTTTAATGTATTAGTAATTGTTTTGTACCAATGCCGGGTCTGAGTCAAGTTCTGCCTGAGCAATTGGGATATACTTCTTAGATTCTGTCCAAGAATTGGTACGATAGCCATACTCATCTGGTACCAATACGCTGGCAGCCTTGCCTGTACGAACCAAGTCGAAGTAACGCTTGCCCTCACCTACGAACTCCAAATGGCGCTCATTGATGACATCGTCCACTGTCACTGCACCAAGTTCTGCAATGCCGGCACGGCGACGAATAATATTCACGTAATCCTTAGCCTTGGTTGCATCGCCACCAGTCGCAAGCAACAACTCTGCTGCATTGAGGTAAGCCTCAGCTACGCGATACACACGGAGATTATTGTTGTAGTTCAAGTCCTTATCACCAGAAGTAGCATTATTCTCTGTATATGGACGATACTTACCAAGCCAGAAACCTGTATCTTGATATCGCTTGGTATATTCTACACCACGGCAATCCCATATGGTAGCATCACGACGCTTGTCATTAGATGCGAACATATTATAAGTCTCAGTTCTAACAGGCATGAATCCCCAGCCGTTAGCACCTGCGTCCCAGCCCTCGCCACCAGGCCAGGAGTTTGGAGAAATCAAGGTAGGAAGTACTGTTCCACCAATACCTTGTGGATTGCTCCAAGAACGCTCACTGAAACCTATCTCATAGTTCACCTCCCAGATGCTCTCCTTGCACCATTCGCCACTGTTCTTCCAGATAGAAGCAAAGTCGTCCATGATACCATACTCATTCTTGTCGTTGATGATTTCCTGCATATACTGCAATGCCGTGGCATAACGGGAAGTATCTTTCTGATACATCACCATCTCGGCATACATCATATAGCACATCGCCTGTGACATTCTGCCACAATTGACATCATCCCAACGCATAGGCAATACATTAGATTTGATGACTGACTCCAACTCAGTAATCAAGTTGTTGTATACCTCATCAGCGCTCAACTGAGGAGCGGTATATGGAGAAGAGAGGTTTTCCAAATAGAAAGGAATGTTTCCGAAGTAGTGCCACAAGTTATTGTAGTAATACACACGGAGGGCTCTGCCCTGCATTTCGTAAGATGCCTTGTTAGGAGCGGTGAGGTTAGCCTCTGCCCAACCCAAGTACTTCAAGAGGTCATTACAACGCTTGATACCAGAATAGTCCACTGTCCAAAGTGAGCTAAGGGTATTGCTGGAATTTGCCTCATAGTTAGAAAGCATGTGCCAGTTCTGCATATCGGTTTTGTTAGAACCGCCTACCCAGAAGTCATCACCCATAATCTCGGCATCAATATTGAGGGCATTATACTGTCCCAAAGCCCAGTCTGGCCAATGGGTAGGATCGTAAGCCGCATTCAGAGCCTCATTGATATGGGCATCTGTGGTATAATATTCTTCGAGGTTTTCACCTGATGGGTTCTCCACCTCTAGGAAGCTATCGCTGCAGGATGTGGTTGCCAATGTGATGCTGGCTGCCAACATACCAAAAGCCATATATCTCTTTGTTTTCATAATTGTCAATGTTTTAAAAGGTTATTGATGTTAGAATGAAAGATTGAAACCGATGGTATAGGTGCGAGCCTGTGGATATACACCATAGTCTACACCGAGAGAGGTACCACCTGATGAAATCTCTGGGTCGAAGCCCCAATACTTGGTCCATGTGATGAGGTTTTCTGCCATCACGTAGAAACGCAAGCGGCTGATAGAGAGCTTCTGGGTCAACTGCTTTGGCAAGGTGTAACCCAAAGAGATATTCTTCAATCTCAAGTAAGAGCCATCGCAAAGATAGAGGTCTGAAACCTGCCAGTTGGTAGCATCGCCATTCTTCAGGATAGGATACTTATTGGAGGTACCCTCACCAGTCCATCGATCGAGCATCCAAGTAGGGAAGTTGCCAGAGAACACATCTGTACGATAGGTTGCATCAAATACCTTATTACCCGTTACGCCCTGCAAGAAGAGGTTGAGGTCGAAGCCTTTCCACTCTGCATTGAGGTTGAAACCGAAGGTCCATTTTGGTGTGCCATTACCGATATTGGTACGGTCGTCCGGACTGATTGTTCCATTTCCATCTACGTCTACGAAGCGTACATCACCCGGCTTGGCATTTGGCATAATCATCTCGCCATCCTTGTTGACATAAGCCTGAACCTCAGCCATATTCTGGAAGACACCGGCTGTCTTGTAACCATAGAAGTAAGGGAATGGCTGGCCGTTACTACCGCGTGTACCACCGCCAGAGATGCCCTGGAAGCTATCGAGGTCGATGTAACCGGTATCATTACCGAGGTTGGTCAACTCATTGTGCAGATAGGTAACATTAGCCTTGGCATTGAAGCGAGCATCAGAGATGTGCCACTTATAGCCGAGCTCAAACTCAAGACCAGAGTTCTTCATATCACCCACATTGCCGATAGGCTTAGTTTCGCCTACATAGCTAGGAATCGGCATTGTAATCAGCATTCCGTTGGTCTTCTTCACATAGTAATCGGCACTGAAGGTCAATGCACTGCCGAAGAATCCGAAGTCGAAACCGATATCAGTCTGCTCACTCTCCTCCCACTTCAAGTCTTCATTGGCTGTGGCATTCGCCTTAGAGCCATTAAACTTGGTTGCGTTCTTACCGAAAAGCACGTTGTTGCCCATAGAGGTCAATACGGTATAACGGAAGTCTCCGATATTATCATTACCATTCTTACCCCAGCTGGCACGGAACTTGAGGTTACTCAACCAGTCGCGGGTGCCCTCCATAAACTTCTCGTTCATGATGTTCCAACCAACAGAAGCTGATGGGAAGGTACCATATTTATGAGATGGTCCGAAACGGCTTGAGCCATCTCGGCGGATTGTAGCCTGGAGCATATATTTCTCATCGTAATTGTAGCTCAAACGGCCAAAGAGTGAAGAGATGGCATGTACCACGTTGTTACCGCCCGATACGCTATGCTGAATCTGAGGCGCACCTACAGAGATGATCTTTCCGTCAGCATCCTTCACGATGGTCTGCTCGTAGTTGCCGGTAGCATAGTCGATAGAAGGCTTGTTTACATTCACAAGATTCCAACGGCTGCCGTTCAGATAATCACTCTTATTCTTCATTGCACTCTGACCTAAGACAACAGCAAAACTGTGCTTGCCGATAGTCTTATCGTAAGTCAAAGTATTCTCTACCTGCCAGTTGATACCCTTGTCTGAGCTCTTGTAAGCTGAGGTATGTGTAGAATAGTTATTACCTGAGAGGTAATACTTGGATGCAGTATAGCTATCTGTACCCCAGAAGCTGAGGTCTGCACTATAAGTGAAATGATACTTCAAGTTATCCCAGAGCTGGAGGTCGATAGAGAACTTAGGCACAAACTTATGTGACCAGTTCTTAGCTGCTGGACGAGCCATCATGGCAAGAGGATTGTTCATCTCCTGATAGGTACCACCCATACCAGGGATAGTATAATAGTTGCCATTGGCATCACGGAGAAGCTCGTAAGTATCACGAGTACCGTTCACTTTACCATTTTTATCGTATGTATTAGGATCCTCGTAGGCATCATAATACTTCTTCGCCACATTGCCATTGGTTACCGTAGGAGCCAATGTTGGAGCAAGATAGAGGGCACTACCCAATACTGAGCCATAGATACTATTAGCATCGATACCGGTGCTCTTTACTCGGGTGTAAGCCATGTTGACAGTTACATCGAGCTTGTTGAGGAAGTTGCGCTCTTTGCTGGCGTCCAACACATTATATATATTATTGCTGCGGAGTGAGAGGCGCTCATAGTTGCTCTGTCCGTAGTTACCACCTACGATACCTTCCTGCTTGTAGTAGCCCATAGAGAGATAGTAGTTGATTTTTTCAGAGGCACCACTGATGCTTACCTCATGGTTCTGTACAGGGGCATTGTCGTTGAATACCAAGTCCTGCCAATCAGTACCAAATCCATTGATAGGATTGCCATTAGAGTCAGTCAGTTTGTATGGATCAGCATAGATAGGAGCCTGACCACCATTCACTGCACGCTCATTCTGAAGGATGGCGTAGTCAGTGGCGCTTGTCACATCACGCTTCTTCCATGCGCTCTGCCAGCCGTATGAGAAGTTATAGTTGATCTGTGCTTTTCCTATCTTACCCTTCTTGGTGGTTACGAGAATTACACCGTTGGCAGCACGGGCACCATAGATGGCACCAGAAGCAGCATCCTTCAACACCTCGATGCTCTCGATATCACTAGGGTTGAGATAGTCGAGACCACCCTCGATAGGCATGCCATCTACGATGTAGAGAGGATCTGAATTGTTGATAGTACCTGTACCGCGAATACGAACCTTAGGAGATGCACCAGGCTGACCTGAAGAAGAGGTTACGTTGACACCGGCAGCCAGACCCTTCAATGCGTTATCAACACGCACTGGGCTCTTGCCAGCCAAATCTTCGGTGCTCACTTTAGCGATAGCAGCAGTTACCACGCTCTTCTTCTGAACACCGTAACCTACAACAACCACTTCGTCCAAAGCCTTGTCGTCTTGTTTCAGAGTAATCTTCATGTTGGCTGAAGGACGAATCTCTGCATCCTTGTAGCCAATGTAGGTAATAACCAAGGTCTGGTTAGCATCTGCATCGATGACAAAGTTACCATCAAGGTCGGTAATTGCACCGGCACCCTTGACGCCTTTAACCTGTACGGTGGCTCCGATAACGGGTTCACCCAGGTCATCCAACACGACACCCTTAAAGGTGTTTTTCTGTGCGAGCGCTGACGTCGACATCAATAATGCAGTCGCCAGCAATAGACTTTTTGTTTTCATATTCGATTATTAGTTTAGAAAAATATCTATTTGTTAGTTCACTCTATTATAATAATGTATAAGACTGTGCGGCTGTGCATTTCATAAAATGCGTTAAGCCGTGTTTCCGATTGCAAATATAATATGATTTTTTGATAAATCCTAGCCCCTTCAACAGATAAGTGGAAAAAATGCTTGCTCAAAACAACTTATATCGTTTGTTTTCAGATACTTATCTATTTTTAACAACTATACGAAAGTGGATGGGGAAAAATGGAGGAAATGAGGCTAGAACACCACTGAAACGTTATATCAGTATATTTCAGTGTTCACACTCTGCCACTTTTCATTCGCGCCATAGTACATTTATCTCATTAATTATCAGCCGTTTACAAAAGTTATATTTTTTACACCCATCCACTTTTCACTTATCACCCACCATTTTTTCATTATTTATTTAGTAATTTTGCAGATGAATGAGCATATACGTCTAAAACGCACAAAAACGTGAGAGGCGGTGTACCAAACAAACAACTGCAAGAAATAAACAAACCATAATAAATATTCATTACTTATGAAACAGTTCATTTTATCATGTGTCCTGTCGGTTGCAGCCATCGCTCCATCTCAGGCACAGCAGACTACCAGACAATTGCCAGTCTATCTCGACCAGACCAAGCCGGTAGAGCAGCGCATCGATGATGCCATCTCCCGCATGACGCTGGCAGAGAAGATACGCATCATCCATGCTCAGAGCAAGTTTTCATCAGCCGGTGTACCACGCTTGGGATTTCCTGACTTCTGGACGGATGACGGACCTCACGGAGTGCGTCCTGACGTATTGTGGGATGAATGGGAACAGGCTGGTCAGACCAACGACTCCTGTGTAGCCTTCCCTGCCCTCACCTGTCTTGCCGCATCATGGAATCCGCAGATGAGCCGCATCTATGGCGAAGCATTGGGCGAAGAAGCCCTGTATCGCGGCAAGGACATGATTCTGGGTCCTGGCGTCAACATCTACCGCACGCCTCTCAACGGCCGCAACTTCGAGTATATGGGCGAAGATCCGTTCCTGGCAAGCATCATGGTTGTGCCGTATATCCAGGGATTGCAGTCTAAGGGCGTATCAGCCTGCGTAAAGCATTATTGCCTCAATAACGACGAGGAATACCGTCATCAGGTAAACGTCATCGTAAGCGACCGTGCCCTCCACGAAATCTATCTCCCTGCCTTCAAGGCGGCTGTTGAGAAGGGTAAGACATGGGGCATTATGGGAGCCTACAACCTATATAAGAACGAGCACAACTGCCACAACCAGTGGACCCTGAACAAGATTCTGAAGGGCGACTGGAAGTATGATGGTGTCGTGGTGAGCGACTGGGGCGGTGCTCACGACCTGGAGCAGTCTGTAAAGAACGGGCTGGATATGGAGTTCGGCACTTGGACAGACGGTCTTACGATGGGTGCTACCAATGCCTACGACAACTATTATCTCTCCATGCCTTACATGAAGGCCATACAGGAAGGCAAGTTCACCCAGAAGGAGCTGGACGATAAGGTGCGCCGCGTTTTGCGCCTCTTCTATCGCACCACGATGAATCCGAACCGTCCTCATGGTTTCCTCTGCTCAGAGAGCCATTATGCAGCTGCCAGACAGATTGCTGAGGAAGGCATCGTATTGCTCCAGAACAGGAACAATGTGCTCCCTATCAACACCCAGAAGGCTAAGCGCGTACTAGTAGTAGGCGAGAATGCCATCAAGATGATGACCGTAGGCGGAGGCTCTTCTTCGCTCAAGGTACAGCGCGAGATTTCGCCTCTCGATGGTCTGAAGATGCGCCTGGGCAAGGACGGCATCGAGGTAGATTATGCCCGCGGATATGTGGGCGATGTAACGGGCAACTACAATGGCGTTACAACCGGTCAGAACCTGGAAGACAAGCGCAGCGAGGCTGAACTGATAGCCGAAGCCGTAGAGAAAGCCAAGACTGCCGATTATGTCATCATGTTTGGCGGTCTGAACAAGAGCGATTTCCAGGACTGTGAGGGTCACGACCGCAAGCATTATGAGCTGCCATACAATCAGGATAAGCTGATCGAGGCTTTGGCTAAGGCAAACAGAAACTTCGTTTATGTCAACATCTCGGGCAATGCGGTAGCTATGCCTTGGAAGGCTAAGGTTGCCGGCATCGTACAGGGCTGGTTCATCGGTTCGGAGAGCGGCGAAGCCCTTGCAAGCATCCTTACAGGCGATGCAAACCCTAGCGGCAAGTTGCCGTTTACATGGGTCAACTCGCTGAAGGAAACAGGTGCTCATGCACTCAATACCTATCCGGGAACCTGGCGCCAGGAAGGTGGAGCCGGCACAAAGGGCAACATCATTGATGAGGAATATAAGGAAGGCATCTATGTAGGTTACCGCTGGACCGATAAGGAGCGCATCAAGCCTACCTTTGCATTCGGTCACGGCTTGAGCTACACCCAGTTTGTCATCTCTAATCTGCGCAGCGACAAGATGCAGATGAAGCAGGACGGCACAATCACCTTTACCGTAAACGTAAAGAATACAGGTAAGCGTGCCGGAGCCGAGACGGTTCAGCTCTATATCCACGACGTCAAGGCATCGGTAGACCGCCCTCAGAAGGAGCTGAAAGGTTTCCAGAAGGTTTATCTCCAACCAGGTGAGAGCAAGGATATCAGCATCACCATCAGCAAAGAGGCCCTCAGTTTCTACGATGAGGCATCTTCATCCTGGAAGGCTGAAGCCGGAAAGTTTGAGGCTCTTGTTGGTAATGCAGCCGATAACCTGAAGCTCAAGAAAGCCTTCGAGCTTTTTTAAAAAAGAATGATCCGATTCTGAGAAATTGAACGGAGGGAAGAAATAAATATAACGCATAAAAGTTTGTTACGGTGAAACGCCGTAACAAACTTTTATTGTTTTCCCCTGCTTTTCATCCTATCGACAAACTTGTAGAAACGGGGACTTTCAAAAATATCAATATTTTGATTATCAGATGACTACCCATATGTCGTGAAACACGACACATGGGTATCTGAAGTTTTTACCCATTTCTTAAACAACTAGCATACTGATTATCAGACAGTTAACCCACATGACGCTGTAAAACACAGCGTATGGGTATCTGGAGCATTTACTCCTGAATTTTCGCAAGTTTGCGCCATCACGCCCAGAAAGGCTTATTTCATGCCAATCAGCTTCACACGCTGCTCGAACTCTTCCCTGTCACAGATGGCACTATTCTTGATTTTGGCGCGATAATTATAAATAGTGTTCACAGAATAGTGAAGGAACTCGGCAATCTTAGAACTGTCCTCGATGCCCAGACGGATAAGGGCAAAGATACGGAGAGTGGTAGAAAGACGGCTGTCATCTTCGAGCACGATACGCTCTTCAGGCTTCAAGAGGGCATTGAACTCCTCAACAAAGTCAGGGAAGAGCTTCAGGAAGGCGGAATCGAAATACTCATACAGCTCGCCCATGTAGGCCTCGCCAGCCTGCATCTGCTCCAGCAACTTGTTGAGTTCTCTTGCCTTCACCAGTTTCATTACTCGCTTGCGCATGGTCTCTATCTTGTCGACATAGATGGCACAAAGGCGCAAGAATCGACCAATATATACTTCCTTCATCTTGTTACTCTCGTTGAGCGACTGGTTCATCTCGTTGAGCGACTGGTTCATCTCGTTAAGACGCTCATTTGCCAACTGCAAGGCATGGTTAGTTTCCTTCAGCTTATGATGGGCCGCAGCAATGCGCTTGCGCTGCTTGTTGACATAGTAGAGCAAGAGCATAACCACAAAGAGAAGCAAGGCAGAACACGCTACCATGAGCCGCAGATGCTGGTTGCTCGACGAAAGTTCCTTCTGATATCCCTCTTCAATCTGCGTGAGCACAGGCATAATCTGGCGGCTGCGGATAGGCGTATTGAAAACGGTAGCCGACTGCCAGGCAAACTTGATATACTCATGAGAGCGCTTCTGCTCGTCCGGATCGGCATTGAGAAGATTGGCGAGTTCCCAAAGCGATCCCTGGTCCATCACAGCCAACTGTACATCGCAGATGGTAGAACGCAGGAGGCAGCGCAGGAACTGCTCTTTATCACCAAACTGATTGTAGGTCAAGCCGCGATAAAACTGCACGATGGCATACTGATGGGTGCCCGGTTTCGTCATCGCCAGCCGCTTATCGCTCAATCGCAAAGCCTCCTTCATGTTTCCTGCATCGCGTGCCTTCACCTCCTGCATCTGCAGATAAAGGTCATCATCATGGTTGAAAGTGCTGTCTATTGCAGCCTGATAAGCATTATGCTTGTCGGTATAATATTTCTTCAAAGAGGGAACATTGGAATAATATGCCATCTCACCATACAGGTGCTGGCAAGCCCAGAGGTAGTTACGTCTGCCCTCAGCATCAAGTTCAGCGATATTGACAGACTTCAGCAGGTCGTACGATTCGGCATAATCGCCCGTGGTAGATTCCTGGAAAGCAAGCAGCGCCTTGGCATTTCCCACCTTCTTTTTATCACCCATTCTGAAGGCAAGTTCCATACACTGGTTGATGTATTTCAGCGCCATGTCGTTCTTGTAGGAGCGGTATTCCTCAAAGAGCGCAAAGCTGGCATCATACTTACTGCTTAGGCGCCTGGCGGTCTTCAGCTTCTGCTCCCAATCGCGAATTCGGGCTTCACGTACCTTCACATAATCAGCCGAATGGGCAATGGCGTTGTCCAGACTCTGAAAAAGCTGCTCTCTGTTATCTGTTGTTTTTGCAGAAAAAGAAAGAGGCATCAAGACCAAGAGCAAGAAGAATGCCTTTTCCCATAATTCATTTACGCGATACATCAATTTTTTACGTTTAGATTGTTCTCTTTTCTTGAGGTTTCATGTGCAAAAGTAATAAAAAAATCGGAAACGACAAATCAAATATAGAAGAAATGTAGATTTCTTCGTATTTTTCGTCTATACCGCATCCACTTTTTATATATTCTCCATTTTCTTATCCATCTCATTATCAGACACATTCCTATCTAAAAAGAAAAATTCATCCACATTTTAACATTTCTATCGCGCATCGTATCATCTTTTTTATTATCTTTGCATAAGATAAACATAAAAATAACTATTAACATAATAAACAATGAGAACAGCACTTTTATCACTCACATTTCTTTTGGCTGGTTCTATGGCAGCACCTACTTTCGCCCATACCGCAGCCCCTAAGAAAAAAGTAACTGCCACAACCAAGAAAGGCAAGATTCTCCCCATGAAGGAGTATATCGACCAACTGATGGCGAAGATGACGCTACAGGAAAAGATTGGCCAGCTGAACCTGATGGTAGCTGGCGACATCACCACCGGCGGCGCACTTGATACTCAGGTAGGCGGCGATATCGCCCAGGGCAACATGGGCGGAGTTTTCAATATCAAAGGGCTCGATAAAATCAAGGCTCTGCAGGAAATCGCCATCAAGAACAGCCGTCTGGGCATCCCGCTGCTCGTAGGTATGGACGTGATTCATGGTTACGAGACGATGTTCCCTATCCCTCTCGCCCTCTCCTGCTCATGGGATACCGAGGCGATGAAGAAGGTAGGCGAAGTATCGGCCAAGGAAGCCAGTGCCGACGGCATCAACTGGACATTCTCTCCTATGGTAGACATTGCACTCGATGCCCGCTGGGGACGAATCAGCGAAGGAAATGGCGAGGATCCTTACCTGAGCGGCGTGATGGGAGCAGCGATGACCCAGGGCTACCAGGGCGTGGATATGCGCACAGAAGAGATTCTGAGAGCCAACCGCATCATGGCTTGTCTAAAGCATTTTGCCCTGTACGGAGGCGTTGAGAGCGGTAAGGAATATAACACGGTAGATATGAGCCGCGTACGCATGATGAACCAGTATCTGCCACCTTACGAGGCAGTGGTGAAGGCTGGCGTAGGCAGCGTGATGTCTTCATTCAATCTCATCGACTACATACCTGCTACAGCCAACAAATGGATGATGACCGATGTCTTGAGAAAGCAGTGGGGATTCAATGGTTTCGTGGTCACCGATTACGCTTCTATCGCCGAGATTCTGCAGCACGGAACGGCAAAAGACATCAAGGAGGCATCAGAACAGGCGCTGAAGGCGGGTACCGATATGGACATGTGCTCCAACGCCTTCGTAAAGCATCTGGCTAAGAGCATAGCAGAAGGAAAGGTGAGCGAGGAGGATGTGAACATCGCCTGCCGCCGCATCCTGGAAGCGAAATATAAACTGGGCCTGTTCAGCGACCCTTACCGCTACTGCAACACCAAGCGCAGCAAGAGCGAGATTTATACCGCAGAGAACCGTCAGGCAGCCCGCGATGTAGCAGCAGAGACCTTCGTGCTTCTGAAGAACGAAGGCAATATCCTGCCACTGAAGAAGGAAGGAAAGATAGCCCTGATAGGTCCGCTTGCCGACACCCGAAACAATATAGCCGGTACATGGAGCGTGGCTCAGGTACCATCTAAATATACCACCATCAAGGAAGCGATGGAGCATGCTCTTGCCGGAAAAGCTACCTTATTATATGCCCAGGGAAGCAATATCTGGCGCAATAAGGAACTGCAGCAAAACGGCGAATCCGGTAAACCGATCAACTGGGGCAACGAGGCTGAGATGAAGGCTGAAGCGCTGAAGATAGCTAAAGAGGCCGACGTGATAGTATGTGCTATGGGCGAAAGTGCCGAGATGAGCGGCGAATGCGGTAGCCGTACTAACCTGGAGATGCCGGACGTACAGCGCGAACTGCTTGCCGAACTCCTGAAGACGGGCAAGCCAGTAGTGCTCCTCAACTTTGCGGGCCGTCCTACGGTTCTTACTTGGGAGAAAGCCCATGTACCAGCCATCATGAATGTATGGTTTGGAGGCTCAGAGATGGGCGATGCACTCTGCGATGTCATCTTTGGCGACAAATCGCCATCGGGTAAGCTCACCACTTCGATGCCTAAGACTACCGGTCAGGAGCCTCTCTACTACAACCATCAGAACACCGGTCGTCCTGTAGCAGACGATAATGAGAAGTTTGCCAAGTTCGCCAGCAACTGCCTGGATGTAAGCAATGGTGCGCTCTATCCTTTCGGTTACGGCTTGAGCTATACCTACTTTTCGTACAGCAACTTCCGCCTGAGCAGCCAGGAGGCCGGCATCAGCAATGAGGAGGCTACCGAATGGCAGGATGGCAAGAAGATTACAGCTAGCGTCACCGTTAAGAACAATGGCTCCCGCGATGCCGACGAGATTGTGCAGCTCTACATCCGTGACATGGTAGCCAGCATCTCGCGTCCTGTAAAGGAGCTGAAAGGTTTCCAGCGCATCCATCTAGCAGTAGGTGAAAGCAAGGAGGTAAGCTTTGATATCACCCCGGATATGCTCAAGTTCTACAACGCAGATCTGAAGCACGTGATAGAACCAGGCGACTTCCAGATTATGATAGGAACCAACAGCAAGGATGTAAAGACAATGAAACTGAACGTGAAATAAACAAGAAAAATCGCCCTGTAAAGAGCAAAGCATAGCTTGAAAGATGCTTTACTTCTTACAGGGCGATTTCTATTGACTGAGCCAACTTCAACAGAAGGCTCAGTTATGGATTCTATCCTTCAGGATTACTTAGTCATCTCGAAACCTACACGCATACCATCGTAATTATTGGCGATAGTACCGAGAGCGCTGAGCGTAGAATTACCCTTGAGGGAACCGATGGTCTTGATGAGGTTGAGCAACTTCTTCTGGTCGAAGAGCAGGCTGATGCCGTTGGTAGTCTTCGTAGCATAGCCCGACATACTCAAGATCAATCCCTTCATCTGAATGGCATGAGTCTTCTCATCAAAAGTATAATTACCCTGCCATGACTTGCCGTCAATTTTGGCAGCGAAAGTGCCATCCGTATTGAAGGTAAAATAGGTATTTGAGCCGCTGAAACCAAACTTGCTGTAATACTCACCCAACTTCTCCTCTACCTTGTTGGCAGCAATCTCACCGCCAGCCTTTGCCAGGAGATTCTCAGAGGTAAAGGCACATCCCGGTTTGCTGTACTTCCAGGTATGGGCACAGAGATCCTGCTTGCTGAAGGTACCTGAACCGATTACATTATTCAGAATGCCATTGATAATGCTGCTACCTGCAGAACTGCTGCTGTTAGAGTTTCCGCCCAGTACAGCACCCAAGATACCTGCTATGGCAGAGCCTGCATTGCTGGTTGCACTGGTAGAAGCGGCGGCATTGCTGGTTGTTGTTGCAGCAGTTGTTGTTGTCGCTGCTGTAGTGTTAGATGCTGCAGAAGTTGTTTTCTTTGTAGAAGTCTTCTTGGTCGTAGTCTTCGTTGAAGTCTTCTTTGTTGTCTTCTTAGCCGTTTTCTTAACCGGCATCATCTCAGACATTGAGGCATTGAGCGCTGCCTCGTTCATAGCGCTTGCGTTGCTGCCAGCTGTGCATGCGAGCACGAGGGCAGCCAAAAGAAATACCTTTTTCATTGCTTTCTATATATTTATTTTATCACTCTTATTTATATATACCCATACTTTCTATTGTTCTTTCGGGTGCAAAGTTCGCAAAAAAATCGGGAATACGATAAGAAAAATCCCTATTTCGCGTATGAATCTCCCTAAAAACTCATCATTTCTACTCTTTTTACGTTATTATAGACGATTGCGATGACAATTCGTTTAAAAGATAATGAAAAAATCGTTCAGGAAATACCAAATATCATTCTAGGGGGGGGAAACTGTTCAAACGATTGCACATTTTTTTGACATAAATCAAAAAATAACGAATAAAACACGCATTTTCATGCATTTTGTACCTAGAAATAGGCAGAAACCCCTATCTTTGCAAGCGGTTAACAAATATCAATAGGTTATGAATGATTTAATTAAGGTAAATTCAGAAAATCAGAATCAGGCTATCGATAGATGCCAACAGATTCTTCAGGATCGCCGTGAGGCTCTTGCTTCTAAGGCAAAGAGAAGAGGTTAATACTCTTCAGAAACAAGAAGTAAAGGAGGAAAGATGATGCTCTTATACATATATAGATAAGGACGCATCCTTTCTTTTTAAAGAGAGATTTTTCGAAACGACTCTTAAATGATGAGTTTCAAAAATTTTGGGAAAAGAAAAAAACGTAAAAAATCCCGTTGTCAGCCATCTGGCTTGTACAACGGGATTTTTTCGTTTATTATATCAAGTACACGGGATTTACTTTCCGTTCTTCACTGCCTTCATGATAATCTCAAAGTGATTACCACTCTTCAGGATGACATTCTTCAGGAAGTCTGAAATCTCAGATGCCTTCAGATTCTTCACCATCTCCTTGTAATCGCTATGAGTATCAACACCCATACGCTCGTATGTGCTCAACGCACCAAGCCAATAACCGTTAGACTTCTCGCTAACAGCAGCCTGCTTCAGGAGAATCTCCTTTACCTTCAGAAGGTCTTCTGCATTTGGCTGGGCGATGGTCTCGTCCATACCCTTGAAGAAGTAAGGAATAGCGATATCCGACTTCTCTGGGTTCAGCTGAGCTACGGCTGTAATAGAGATGGCAGCCTTGTTATCATAATCGCGAAGCAAACCATAGTTTGCACCTGCATGATAAGCAGCACTGAGTTCCTCACGGATAGTACGCAAATACTTCATCTCCAGCAAACGGGCTGAAACATCAGCAAGAACTGAATTCTTCAAGGTGAATGGAGCCTTGGTATACCAGATTTCTGTTGCCTGGTTCTGTGGGTTCTCCATTGCCTTGGTAAAGACATTGCTTACCTTACCCTTAGCATAAGGAATCTGCTTGTTCTTCAGCTTGAAGCCATTGTTTGGCAGACTGGCGATATACTGCTCGATGAGTGGGAGGAGAGTCTTCTCATCATAGTTACCTACGAAATAGAAGGTGAAGTCCTTGGCATTGCCGTAGAACTGCTTACCAATCTCCAGGATACGGTCGTAGTTGATATTCTTTATATCGCTTGCCTCTGGTACACGGGCAAGTTTGCTACCCAAATAGAGGGTGCTCTGAACAGAATCCTGATATACGAGGTTTGGGTTGTTGCTCTTGTTGGCAAGAACAGTAGCCATCATACTCTTCATATTGTCAAAGCTCTTCTGGTCCTTGCTTACTGCGGTCATCTTGAGATAGATGAGCTGCATCAGGGTTTCGATATCCTTAGGAGTAGAATTACCCTTCAAACCATGATTGAAAGGACTGAAGCTGAACGAAACACCAGCCTGCTTACCAGCCAAAGCCTTATCAAGCTCATTGCTTGAGAAATCCCCAAGACCACTGGCATCGAGAACATCTGCTGCAAATGTAGCATTCAGGAAATCTGCCTTGCCGAAAGTAGAATAACCCACATTGGCTGAAGCTGCGAAAGCAATCTCATTGTCCTTGAAATCGGTCTTCTTCAATACCACCTTAGCGCCATTAGAAAGAGTCAACTCCTTGAAGCCCAACTTCTTGTTCTCAACAGTCTTCTTAATCTTACCAGCCTTAGGAGCCTGAGCGATGAGAGGTTCCTGCTTAACATTATCCACATAAGCCTCGAGCTTCTCAGCACGTACCTGCTTTACGATGGCAGAGAGTTCCTGCTCTGTAGGATAAACGGCACCAGCCTGCTCGCGCATCATAACCAATGATACAAGGTTAGTATCGCTCTGGCAAACCAACTGCTTGGCATAGCTGTTGATAACCTCAAGAGGCAAGTTTGGAACTACCATCTTCCAGATCTGGCTCTCCTCTTCTACTGACGGAATAGGCTCGTTAGAAGTGAAGTTATCCACATACTGGGTGGTAAACTGCTCGTTCTTCATCTTATCCTTGTTGGCAAGCGCCTTGTCAACCTGGCTCATGAATTCATCCTTGGCACGCTGATACTCAGTAGCTGTAAAACCGAACTCATGCATACGCTGTGCCTCGCGGAGAACAGCAGCATAAGCCTCCTTAATCTTTCCTGGCTTAGCCACACCGGTAAGGGTGAAAGCATCCTTAGTGCTTGAAATCAGGTATGAACCATCACCGGCATTTGCCTGGAGATATGGACAGTCTGGCTCCAATGCCTTCTCTGCATAACGGGCAGCAATCATAGAAGAAATCACGTTATCCATGTATCCCTTCAAGAGATAGCTCATGTTGCTCTTCAGAGAATCAGGCACAGCATTGTGCTTCATATAAACCTGGAAGAGATCAACCTGCTGCTCCTTATCCTTGTCGATAACATAGATGGCTGAATCATTATCAGATACTTGTACCTTCTCTATCTTAGCGGCATTCTTAGGTACCTTGATACCTGAGAAGAGTTCCTTAATCTTAGCTTCGATATGATTTACATCTACATCACCCACGATGATAATAGCCTGATTGTCTGGGCGATACCACTTTCGGTAGTAAGCACGGAGAGTTTCTGGCTTACAGCCATCGATAACGCTCATCAAACCGATAGGGAAACGGTAGCCATACTTTTCGCCCTGATAGAGCTTAGGAAGTGAACGCTCTATCATGCGCTGCTGACCTACGATACGCATACGGTACTCATTGTGTACCACATCGCGCTCGCTCTCGATAGCATCCTCTGTAAGACTGATACCATTACTCCAGTCCTTGAGGATAAGCATACAGGAGTCTACGGCTGTTGTACGGGTAGTAGGAACATCTGTGAAGTAATAAACTGTCTTCTCTACTGCTGTATAGGCGTTGAGATTACGGCCATACTGTACACCTATGCTCTGCAGATAGTCCTGCAAAGAGTTGCCCTTGAAATGGTCGGTACCATTGAAGGCAAGGTGCTCCAAGAGGTGAGCCAAACCGCGCTGGTCATCATTCTCATTGATAGAACCCACTTTCTGTGCGATGTAGAAACTGGCTACATGCTCAGGATAACTGTTGTGACGAATGTAGTAAGTCAATCCATTATCAAGACGACCTATCTTCACATTCTTGTCTACCGGAATAGCTGGCATCTGCTGTGCCATCGCTGTACCTGCAGAAAGGAACAGCACAACTGCTGCAAAAATCTTTCTTAGTTTCATCTGATTTTAATTATTTATGTATTTATTGTTTTCTATATCATTCTTTCTTTATACCTTATTATATATATATCATGCTACTTAACAAGTTAGCCTATATATAACGACAAAACCTGTGACATGGTTACCGTCTGCGATGCAAAATTAAGAAAAATAGAAAAGATTTGCAAACATTTTAGAGAATATCTTCGCGATGTATGCAAATCTTAACCTAAAACTAACATTGGAGGCAGAAAACCAATCCTAACCTACATGAAAACTCTTCATCCATGAACCTCTGAAGAGGCGGATAAGGAAGAGGATTCCCCTGAATGTGAGTTCGGTAGCCATCGCTATCCATACTCCCTCCAAGCCATAGCTCTTGGAAAGCGCATAAGCCAGAGTGAGGCGCACCAGCCACATGGTACCGAGATTGATCATCGCCGGTTTTCTGGTATCGCCCGCTCCTACACAAACACAATAGGTCACGATGCTGGCTGCAAAGAAAGGTTCAGCAAAAGCCTCGATGCGCAAACAGATGGTTCCCATCTCACGGATACTTTCTACCGGAGAAAGAACACCAATCATCTCAGGAGCAAAGACATACATCACCACTCCCATCACAGCCATCACAGCCATTCCAAGTCCTACTGTCATATAGGCAAAATTCTTGCACAACCCTACTCGCCCTGCTCCATGCGTCTGTCCCACCAGAGTAGTAGCCGCATCACCAATACCATAACCCGGCATATAGCAAAGACTCTCTGCCGTAATAGCAAAAGAATGGGAAGCAATGGCTATATTGCCAAGAGGTGCCACAATCATGGTACTCACTATCTGCGCCCCGCTCATCAATATGTTCTGTATGGCTATCGGAATACTGATTTTACAGGCATTATGAACATACGACCTGACCCAACGGAAACGGACATGGTCCTGACGGAGATTCAGTATCTTATTCTTGAAACCTGCAAGATAAAGATTAGGCAGAGAGATGCAGACATAAGCCATCGCCGTTCCTAAGGCAGCCCCCACAACACCCAACTTCAGAATATAGATAAACAGGTAATTGAATATCACATCGCAGATGCAGATCAGCACAGCCATCACACTAGGCGTATGCATATTGCCCGCCGATTTCAGCATCATCTCAGATATATGATAAAGGAAAACGAATGGCAGTACCAGACCGTATATCAGAAAATAGCGAGAGGAATTGGTAGCTATATCAGCACCTCCACCCAGCCAATAAGGCAGATAAGAATGAATGCCGACACAGAGAAGAGAAACAAAAATGCTGAACGCCACACCGCAAATCAGCGCATGACGAAACACCTGACGGGCATTTGCAAAATCATTAGCTCCGATAAAATGAGCCACCTGTACTGAAAAGCCAGTAGCCGCTGCACTGAGCAAACTACCAATAAGCCAGGTAGTTGACTCTATCAATCCGATGCTGGCAGAAGCCTCTGCTCCCAGATGACCCACCATAGAAGCATCGATGAAGAACATCATCACCGTAGAAATCTGAGCCAACATAGAAGGTATACTCAACCCTACAATAAGATTGAGTTTCTCGCGCCGATCCATCTCCCTACCCAGGCGAATCGACTCCATCAAATAATCTGTCTTCTTGCTATAAAGCATAAATTAATTTCTCGTATATCGCTCATACAAAAAAATATGTGCATATATCATTTCAAACATATGCACATACTTTTTTCTTTAATCTTAATCTTTTTGTTCAGCAATCCACTTCTTGCCAGAAGCTCTCTTATAACTCTTGAGCACCATCTCAAAACGGAGCATTGAATAGGCAGGAACACTACCATTCCCCGAGGAGCCATAAGCCAAGTCGGCTGGCATGAACACCTGCCAATGGTCGCCAGGGTGCATCGCCATCAACGCTGTGGTAAAACCATCTATCCACCCGCCAGAGCTTTGACTTGAGGCCTTATCGGTCTTTGCCTTTATAGGCAATGCCGTCGTCACGTCATACGTTCCGGTGAACGATTGGTCAAAGACATAACCTGTGGCATAAGAGTCGGTAGGTATCAACCTGCCACGATAGCTCACCTGGATGGAGTCGGTATAGAGGGGCGACCCGTTGCCATTGCCCTTGTTGAGCACATGCACTACGATATAGTCGGTGTCCTTGTACTTGAGCACCACCTGGCTGCCATTGATGCCCACATTAGGCTTCTGGTTGGCAAGGCTATAGTTGGGTATCACCTTCCACTCGGTACTGCCAGCGGCAATCTGTGCCTTGGCATACGCCAGCGTGTCGGCGAACGCCTTGTCGTTACGTTCCTGCCAGTTGGCATACTCGTCGGTGGTATCATCATCTTCGCTACATGATGACAGTGTGATCACTGCCATCATGAGGAAGAAGAAATATTTCAAACTCTTAAGATTCATCTAAATGTATTTGATTAATTAGAAGTTCTTGATTTCCTTGCCAAGCTTCTTCAATACGCTAGTGATGCTTACGCGCTCCTCGATGATGCTGCGAAGATCTGAGATAGCTACGCGCTCCTGCTCCATGGTATCACGATAACGCAGAGTTACCTTATGATCGTTTGGAGTCTCGTGGTCTACGGTGATACAGAATGGAGTACCGATAGCATCCTGACGGCGATAACGCTTACCGATAGAATCCTTAGGATCGCCATAGTGAGTATTGAAGTGGAACTTCAGCTCGTCAACGATTTCGTGAGCCAACTCTGGCAAACCATACTTCTTATCCAATGGGAACACAGCACACTTAACAGGTGCCAAAGCCTCTGGCAAACGCAAAACAACACGTGTCTCGCCATTCTCCAGTTTCTCCTCGCAGTAAGAGTGGCACATTACGCTAAGGAACATACGGTCTACACCGATAGATGTCTCTACATCGTAAGGTACATAGCTCTCGTTCTTCTCTGGATCGAAGTACTTGATAGAACGGCCGCTGTACTTCTCGTGCTGAGAAAGGTCGAAATTGGTACGGCTGTGGATACCCTCTACCTCCTTGAAGCCGAATGGCATCTTGAACTCGATGTCGGTAGCAGCATTGGCATAGTGAGCCAGTTTCTCGTGATCGTGGTAACGGTAGTTCTCATTACCCATACCGAGAGCCTCGTGCCAAGCCAGACGAACCTTCTTCCAATATTCAAACCACTTCATCTCAGTACCAGGCTGGCAGAAGAACTGCATCTCCATCTGCTCGAACTCACGCATACGGAATACGAACTGACGGGCAACAACCTCGTTACGGAAAGCCTTACCAATCTGGCAGATACCGAATGGCAACTTCATACGGCCGGTCTTCTGAACACTCAGATAATCTACGAAGATACCCTGAGCAGTCTCAGGACGGAGATATACCTTGCTTGTAGCATCGCTGGCAGCACCCATCTGGGTAGAGAACATCAGGTTGAACTGGCGAACGTCTGTCCAGTTCTTGGTACCGCTGATAGGGCAAACGATACCCTCATCCTCGATAATCTGCTTCAGCATCTCCAGGTTAGGACCCTGCATAGCCTCAGTATAGCGGGCATGGAGGTCATCAAACTTCTTCTGGTTCTCCAGAACGCGAGGATTGGTTGCACGGAACTGAGCCTCATCAAAGCTATCGCCGAAACGCTTCTGAGCCTTGGCAATCTCCTTGGCAATCTTCTCCTCATACTTAGCCATGTGATCCTCGATGAGCACATCGGCACGATAACGCTTCTTGGAGTCGCGGTTATCAATCAATGGGTCATTGAAAGCATCCACGTGTCCTGATGCCTTCCATACGGTAGGGTGCATGAAGATAGCTGCATCGAGACCAACAATGTTCTCGTGCAACAATACCATACTCTGCCACCAGTACTGCTTGATATTGTTCTTGAGCTCAACACCATTCTGACCATAGTCGTAAACGGCAGCCAAGCCATCATAAATTTCACTACTTGGGAACACGAAGCCATATTCCTTGCAATGGCTTACAATTTTCTTAAAAACATCTTCCTGTGCCATGATTAAATCTTATTTTTTTCAAATTTTCGGCAAAGATACTTCTTTTTCTCGAAAAAATGTTGTATTTTTGCCATAAATTAATAAAATAAGTATTAAAAGCTATATATGAGCGACGAAATTAAAGATAAAAACGGTCTTGAAGAGGAAAATTCTCCTAATTTGGAAAATTCTTCTGCAGAATCTGAACAGGATGCTGCTGAAGATGCCAATGAGGAGATTTCGACCGAAAAACATTCCGATTATAAGCCGGTGAACCGATTCGATGCTTCTGCTGTACATCACCTCAGCGGAATGTATCAGAACTGGTTCCTCGACTATGCATCGTATGTTATCCTCGAACGTGCCGTTCCTCATATTGAGGATGGTTTGAAACCGGTACAGCGACGCATCCTCCACTCTATGAAGCGCATGGACGATGGAAGATACAACAAGGTTGCCAATATCGTGGGACATACCATGCAGTTTCACCCTCATGGTGATGCGTCTATCGGTGATGCTTTGGTACAGATGGGACAGAAAGACCTGCTCATCGATACTCAGGGTAACTGGGGAAACATTCTTACGGGCGACCGTGCTGCTGCTCCCCGATACATCGAGGCACGCCTCTCTAAGTTTGCTCTCGACGTGGTTTTCAATCCTAAAACCACCGACTGGCAACTCTCTTATGATGGCAGAAACAAGGAGCCTATCACGCTCCCTGCCAAATTCCCGTTGCTCCTGGCACAAGGTGCCGAGGGTATTGCCGTGGGATTGAGCAGTAAGGTTTTGCCACATAATTTCAATGAGATTTGCGATGCTGCCGTCCACTATCTCAAGGGCGAGCCATTCCAACTCTATCCCGACTTCCCTACAGGCGGTGCCATCGATGTAAGTAAATACAATGATGGACAGCGAGGGGGTGCATTGAAGGTAAGAGCCAAGATAGACAAGCTCGACAACAAGACGCTTGTTATCAGCGAGATACCGTTCAGCAAGACTACAGGCAGCCTCATCGATTCTATCACCAAAGCGGTAGAAAAGGGTAAGATTAAGGCACGCAAGGTAGATGATGTTACTTCGGCAAATGTTGAGATTCTTGTGCATCTTGCACCAGGTACCTCATCAGATAAAACGATGGATGCACTCTATGCTTTCAGCGATTGCGAAATCAACATCTCGCCCAACTGCTGTGTCATCGAAGACAACAAGCCTGTATTCCTCACTATCAGCGATGTTTTGCGCCACAGCGTAGACCGCACAATGGGATTGCTGCGCAAGGAGCTGATGATCAGAAAGGGTGAATTGGAGGAGCAGCTCTTCTTCTCTTCTCTCGAACGAATCTTTATTGAGGAGCGCATCTACAAGGAGCGCAAGTTTGAGCAGAGTAAGAGTCAGGATGAGGTTGTTGCCTTCATCGATTCAAAACTCGAGCCATTCAAGGACAAGCTCTTTACTGCCGAAGTAGACGGTAAGGGTATGGTAGAATATGCCTTTCATCGGGAAATTACCCGCGAAGATATTCTCAAGCTTCTGGAAATCAAGATGCAGCGCATCCTTAAATATAATAAGGATAAGGCAGATGAACTGCTGATGAAGATTAAGGCTGAACTTGCTGAGATTGAGAACGACCTGGCTCACATGACTGATGTTACCATCAACTGGTTTGAATATCTCAAGGGAAAATACGGCAAGAACCATCCTCGCAAAACTGAAATAAGAAACTTCGATACCATTGAGGTTACCAAGGTGGTAGAGGCTAACCAGAAACTCTACATCAACCGTCAGGAAGGATTCGTTGGTACAGGGTTGAAGAAGGATGAATTCGTATGCAACTGCTCCGACCTCGATGACATCATCATCTTCTATAAGGATGGCAAGTTTAAAGTCACCAAGGTAGCAGACAAGATATTCGTCGGTAAGAATATCCTCCATGTTCAGGTATTCAAGAAGAACGACAAGCGCACCATCTACAACTGTGTTTACCGCGACGGCAAACAAGGCGATTACTTCATCAAGCGATTCAATGTAACCGCCATGACCCGCGACAAGTTGTATGACATCACCCAGGGCACACCTGGCAGCCGCGTCATTTATTTCACCGCCAACCCGAATGGTGAGGCAGAAATCATCAAATGTACGATGGAGCCAGACCTGACGAAGAAGCGCCAGAGCATCTTCCTGGAGAAGGATTTCTCAGACATTCTGATCAAGGGACGTGCTGCCAAAGGTAATCTCCTGACCAAGCGTACCATTCGACGCATCGGTCTGAAGAGTCACGGTCACAGCACGTTAGGAGGCAGAAAGGTTTGGTTCGATCCAGACGTAAACCGCATCAACTACGATGAGAACGGCCGCTTCCTGGGCGAATTCAATGATGATGATTCTATCTTGGTTGTACTCGACAACGGTGAATTCTACATCACCAATTTCGATGTCAACAACCACTACGAGGACAACATCATCCGCTTAGAGAAATGGGATGAGCACAAGATATGGACGGCTATCCTCTACGATGCCGACAATCAGGGATATCCATACATCAAGCGATTCACAATGGATGCCACCAAGCGCCATCAGAATTTCATGGGCGAGAACCCTAACTGCAAGCTCATCTTGCTTACCGATACGGTTTATCCACGCATCAAGGTTACTTATGGCGGTGTGGATGCCATCCGTCCTGCCGAAGAAATCGATGCCGAGCAGTTCATTGCGCAGAAGAGTTTCAAGGCAAAGGGTAAGCGTCTCACGACATTCAAGATTGACAGCATAGAAGAACTGGAGCCAACCCGATTCCCAGAACCTCCTTCTGAGGATAATGATGAAGAGCAGGATTCTTCTGAGACAGAAAATGAAGGTGAGAACCTTGATCCGGATGCTGGCAAGAGCGAGCAACAGGTAATTGACGAATTGACCGGTCAGACCAACCTCTTCTCTGAAAAAGATTTCGAAGAAGACCAGAAGGATAAAGACTGGTTATCGAAGCAATAAAAAAGCAAAGAAAAGCAGCAAGAAAAGCGCAAAAGAAAGCAGCAAGAAAAGCGCTAAAGAAAAGCAGCAAGAAAAGCTGTAAGAAAAGCTGTAAGAAAAGCGCCCATCAATCGAGTAGGAGGAAAACGAAGTAGTTTTTCTTCTACTTTTCGTTTTCCGACCTCTCACACCACCGTACGTGCGGTTCCGCATACGGCGGTTCCTATTTTGGGTGCCATTCGATGTATGAACCCATCAATGTAGCATAGCCTGCCATGCTCAACTTTTCGTTGGTTATAGCACGGCTTAGTATATAACTGCCAGCTATGCGCCAATAACCCAAACGACTATTGCCCCACATGTAAGCTTGGTATTTGTCAATACCGCACTTTACCAAGTTGGCTACTCTCGTTTTCACCCTCTTCCACGACTTCCATATACACATACGTAGCCGTCGCCTTAACCACTCGTCCGTTTCTATGAGAAAACGTTTCATGTTGGCAAGGTGATAGTAACCTACCCAACCCTTTATGTACTCTTCAAGTTTTTGCTTCCTCTTGGCATATCCCCAACCATTGCTTCGGGAAGTCAACTCCTTGAGTTTGGCTTTCATCTTGGCTTTGGCTTTTGCATGCACAGTGAGTTGGCATTTGCCTTTCATTACATAAAAGGAGTAGCCAAGGTATTTCACACCTTGTACATAGGACACAACTGTCTTATCCCGGTTCACCTTCAGATGAAGTTTTCCTTCGATGAATCGGGTTATGGATTCCTTCACGCGCTTGGCTGCACGCTTGGACTTACAAAATATCATCGAGTCATCGGCGTAGCGAACAAAAGGGAGACCTCGACGTGTGAGTTCCTTGTCCAACTCGTTGAGCATGATATTACTCAAGAGCGGACTTAGCGGTCCTCCTTGGGGAGTACCTTCCTCACTTGTCTCGAACATACCTTTGTTCATCACACCACTGCGGAGATATTTGTGGATAAGGCTTATCACCCTACCATCCTTTATCGTGCGGCTGAGGATTTCTATGAGTTTACTGTGGCTTACTGTGTCGAAGAAACGCTCCAAGTCGAGGTCAACCACATAAATGTAGCCATCATCGATTATTTTCTGAGCACCTCTTAGGGCATCATGGCAGCCTCTTCTCGGACGGAAGCCGTAGCTTCTTGGAGAGAATTGACGCTCATAGATAGGGGTTAGGGTCTGGTTGATGGCTTGTTGAACCAGACGGTCTATGACCGTGGGGATGCCCAACAGGCGCATCTTGCCATTGTCTTTGGGTATCTCTACCCTTTTTACTGGGTTCGGACGGTATGAACCGTCAAGCAAGGAACGGATTAGGGCATCCTTGTTAGCCAAGAGCCAAGGGAGCATTTGCTCACATGACATCTTGTCGATACCGCTACAGCCCTTGTTACGCTGCACTGCCTTGTAGGCTTTGAGCAAGTTATCGGGACTGATGATGCGCTCCAATAGGTGTTCCTTGTCGAATGGTACTTCCACGATGTTGTCTTCACATATCCACATGAAGGTCTGCGCTCCCACATATCCTTCGGATTCCGTCCTATCTTTCTGTGGGCAGCCCTTGACTTCTGCCAATGTTTTCTGCATTCTTTCCTTCATAAGGTACGTTTCAATTACTATCGTTTAATTTATAGGTTCTGCCCTTCGTGGAACGTTATCGAATACTCCACTACTATGGCGTCTGCTGACTTCTCACGGCAAGCTTTACTCCATGACTTTCGTAAAGGCAACTATTCGTCATGTCCGTGAGACCTCCTCGGATAAGGGCTTATTCTTTCCATCTTATACC
>ERZ1026862.371-NODE-371-length-29647-cov-28.927379_pt1 | contig 29647 bp, 20 predicted proteins | sample MGYA00380161_ERZ1026862 | MGnify/ENA primary metagenome ERZ1026862 (study PRJEB33269, sample SAMEA4719797) | human gut metagenome | biome: human-associated habitat; feature: organic feature; material: feces | place: Cameroon | collected 2013-10 ... | reverse complement strand
CAGCTAAGCAAAAGGAACTTCTCTTTGCCATCTGCAACGCTGGCAAGGCTCAAAATATCATGTCGTCGGCATTCATCAAGAAGCACAATCTTCCTTCCGCCAGTTTTGTACAAGGTGGCATCAAAGGATTATTGGAGAAAGATTTTGTTACAGAAACAGATGGAACCTACGAATTGTACGATAAGTTCTTTGGTGAATGGCTGAAAAAGGAATTATAAGAATATAAACAAAAAAAATATGATACAACAAGTTGAATTTTCATTGCGACCTTTTCCTCGCGGTTTTCACCTCGTAACGAATGAAGTACTCCGTCAATTACCCGCACTGCCAAAGACAGGAATACTAAATCTTTTCGTCAGACACACAAGTTGTGGATTGTCACTTAACGAGAATTTCGATCCAGATGTGCGATACGACCTGAAGGGAATCTTTGAGAGATTGGTGCCAGATGGAGATCCGAGATACCTTCACCAAGATGAAGGTCCAACGGATATGTCTGCCCACGCCAAATCAAGTATGGTAGGAGTTTCACTGACAATTCCTATCACAAACGGCAGACTGAACCTCGGAACCTGGCAGGGGATATACCTATGCGAGTTTAGAGAAGGCGGCGGCAGCAGACATCTCATCGCCACAATCATGGGGGAATAAAAAAAGACAAATGATAAACCATTTTATAGAAAGTAGAAACAAGAAACCCAGTAAATCAATGATTTACCGGGTTTATCTTGGGTGGAAGGTGGGACTCGAACCCACGACATTCAGAACCACAATCTGACGCTCTAACCAACTGAACTACGTCCACCATGTTAGCTTGCTTAATTGTTATTTCTTTTAAGCGAGTGCAAAGGTACTACTATTTTTTGATTCCACCAAATTTTTAGCGAACTTTTTTCGAAAAAACTTCATTTTTTCTCAAATTAAGCAGTTTTTTAGCCTATTTTGTCGAATTTCATTCTATTTTTACCTTATTTTCCTTCCTTTTCATATTTACACTTTTCTGATTCTCATTCATTCAGAAGAGGGTGTATCATTAGTCATGAATAAAAACTATGAAAAAGCGTACAAAGAGAGGGTGTGTCACGAATTCATGACACACCCTCTTCATAAAATGCTTTTAAATTTCTCGCAGTAATATAGAAAAATTACTTAGCAGGAGTTGCAGGAACTGCAGGGGCAGCCTTCTGGGCATCAGCACCCTTAGCAGGAGCTGCAGTCTGAGCACCAGCAGCATTGTTAGCACCTGGCATAGCAGGGAGAGCAGTCTGCTCAGTTGTAGCAGAATTTTCCATTACACTGCTTTCACCAACAGCTGTTGGAGCTACATAAGCACAAGCTACGCTGATGATAACCATAGCAGCAGCAAGGCCCCAAGTTAATTTCTCTACTACATCAGTGGTCTTACGAACACCCATGATAGCGTTTGAAGAAGAGAAGTTGGATGCGAGACCACCTCCCTTTGACTCCTGGATAAGCACGATGAAAATCATCAGCAATGCTACCAGGACGATTAATACTACAAATAATGTGTACATTTTTAAAACTAGTTTTATTTATTATTTTTGATCAATTTTTCCAAGAATCGCATCTGGTCAGCATAATGCATGCTCTTACCTGGATGCTTTTCATGCAAACGGCGTATAATGTCGAGTGCACGTTGGTATTTTCCCTGTTTAATATAGATACGAGCCAAAGTCTCAGTAAATACTCCACTATTTTCAGCCTGTTCCTCCTTGTTGTTGTCATCCAACTCAGGTTTGTACTCAGGCTGATAATCAGCAGAAACATCAATCTTAGGAAGTTTGAATCCTCCATCCTCCATGAAATCATCAATGAGCGAGATGGTACGTGAGGAATTCTCTTCCTCAGTCTCCCCTTCTGTTTCCAGAAGATAAGCCACATAATCGACGGCTGCATCAGCAGGAGTTGGTTTTCTTTTTTCCTTTTTCTTTTCCTCGTCTTCCTTATCAGCAGGTATAGACTCCAGAAAGTTGTCTATCAAATCTGAAGTTCTATCAGCCGTATTATCTTTCTTTCCAGCCGCAGCATTCGACTCTTTCTTGAGCTGATAATGAGCAGCCTCCACCATCTGGAATATCACCTTTCTGTCAGTAATATAGATAGCTGCCCGGCGAAGTTCTTCATCAAAACTGGCATCATGGAGCAAATACAAGTTCTGCAACATCAGCAATCGAGCCGTCTGATAGTACGGATAGAGTGCTAACAGCTCACGGAGATCATAAAGAGTCTCTTTATTCATCTCCTCCGGATGTTGTATCAATCTTGTTAATTCCACGAATCTCTAATAATATTAACAGTTATAATTTTTAAAAACTTTTTTTCTAACGAATTCAACTTTTCAGAAGAAATTCATCTTTCAGACAAAATGCTTCTATTCTGCCTACATATATCTCTCATGAGAACAATATCTCCCCTGAGAATTATAACTCCAGAGAGAATGCATATTTCTTGAGAGAATGCCTAATTACCAGTTTGCAACAGTAGCGTTGAAAATCTGCTCTACCAGATCCTTCACCATCTGGTTGACCAGTTCTTCCTGAACCGAAGCCAGACTCTGGGTGGTTTCATAACTCTTTGAAGAAGTAAACTGGCGTTCAAAATCTTCATTGTGGTTCACATTATTGGTGAATCTCACATTTACAGTAATAGACAATTCGGTCTGTGCAGAATAGCCTTCGCTCGAAACACTCTTGTTGCGCTGGCTATACTGTGTAATCTCTCCCTCTATCTTCAGGTCTCCATTTCTCTTGACCTGTTGCAAGCGGGTATGATTAGCAAATTCATCCTTCAAGGCATTGTTGAACATCGGTCCCATCGGTCCCCACACATAGGTACTTCTAATAGGGAATTCAGCTATCTGAATGGTCTTGGTCTTGGTATAGTCGATGCTTGCGCCATTGAACTTATAGCTCACGGAGCATGCAGCAAGAATGCCAATAGTAAGGATGACACCTATTATATATATATGTTTGCGAAAACGCTTCATATTCCAATTGTCTTACTTATTTTTGTCTTTTTCTTCTTCCTCATCGCCATTGAGTCCATATTGCTTGAGACGGCGATACAGGGTACGGTCGGAAATACCAAGTTCCTGCGCAGCCTTTTTGCGATTTCCATTATTTCGTTCCAAAGCCTTTTCAAGCATCTGGCGCCCCAAATCATTCAGATTCAGCGTTTCCGGTTCATTGATTTCCTCAACGATGGCATCTTCTGTCGCATGATGCGGAATGACCGGACGGATACTTGGTGTCTTATCCATTCTCGCAGGGAAGTCGCTTACAGACTCTACTGGAGTAATAGCATTAGGACTTGCAAATCCACTGGCACCATTGAGCTGGCGGGCTTCATCCAATTGCTTACGCAGAGAACTGACATCACGACGGAGGTCACTCACATTGCCTCTCAACTCATAGAGAATCTTATAGAGAAGTTCACGCTCGCTCTCGTAGCTATGAGCACCGCCCGTCTGGGAAGGAATCGTAGCCAACTGGGTTGACTCTTCATCCATCGGAATATAATGCAAGAGCATTTCAGCACTGATTTCCCGTTCCTGGCTGAGCACAGACATCTGTTCTGTGATATTCTTGAGTTGTCTTACATTTCCCGGCCACTTATATTTGAGCATGATGCCCTTTGCATCCTCGCTGAGCGAAATCTTAGGCAACCTGTACTTTCCAGCCATTTGCATCGCAAAAAGTCTGAAGAGCAGAAGGATATCATTACCTCTTTCACGAAGCGGCGGCATCTGGATAGGAATGGTATTCAGACGATAATAGAGATCTTCGCGGAAGCGACCTTCACTGATGGCTTTGCGCATGTTGACATTCGTAGCTGCCACTATTCTCACATCAGTCTTTCTCACTTCCTGTCCACCTACACGGATATATTCACCGGTTTCCAGCACACGGAGCAATCTGGCTTGTGTCTGGATAGGCAGTTCGCCCACCTCATCGAGGAAAATGGTTCCCTTATTGGCGATACCGAAATATCCTTCACTTTCTCCGATAGCTCCCGTAAAGGAACCTTTCTCATGACCGAAGAGTTCGCTATCTATAGTACCTTCAGGAATACTACCACAGTTGATAGCAAAATACTTTTCACGGCGGCGTGGTGAATGATCGTGGATAACACGCGGAATGATTTCCTTACCCACACCCGATTCACCGATGATAAGCACAGAAAGATCTGTCGGTGCCACCTGCAAGGCGACATCGAGCGCACGGTTCAATCCATCGCTATTACCCACGATGTTATACCGTTGTTTTACTTTCTGAAGTTCACTTGTGTCCATTTAGCTGACAAAATTACGCATTTTTTTTGAATAATCTGCAAAAATGGCATAAAATAGTCATTTTTTTAACTTTTCACCTCAGGCTTTGGGTTAAAAGGAGCATTAGAATGCTTCTTTGGGATAGAAAAACGCACTTTCTCGCTCTCATCACGTTTTTCGCGATAAAGCTTTGGAAGCGGATTTTCACGAGCCTCATCATACTCATTGCGATGATGATAAGCATCCACAGCCAAATAGACTGCATGGCGGAAAGAAGTCTCATCAGCCTCTCCTACTCCTGCGATACAGAACTCCGGTGTAACATCTGCTGCAGTACGGATGATTGGCATGCCGGCAGTGAAGACCACACCGTCTTCTGTATATAGTGAATGGAAAGGAGTTGTTGCCTGGTCATGATACATAGCCATCACACCGTCGAAGTCTCTGAAATAGCCTTTTCCGAAGAATTCATCTGTAGCATACGGACCAAATGCCTGCACGCCTTTCTCTGCCAATGCATCAATAGCAGGGATAATGATTTCGCGCTCTTCTGTACCGCAACTGCTATCCTCATTGGTCTTTGGATTCAAAACAAGTACAGCGATACGTGGATTGCTGATATAGAAATCACGCTTGAGAGTCTGCTGCATCAGGGTTACTTTTTCTACGATCGCCTCCAGACTGATAGCTGCAGGTACATCTTTCAGAGGTGTCTTTTCTGTGACCGATGCGATACGGAGATCACCGCCAATCAGCATAGACAATCCCTTCTTGCCTTCACCAAGACAGGTCTCAATATAATTTCTATGACCAGGGAAAGGATAGTTATCCATCTGCGCATTGGCATTGTTGACAGGTCCGGTAACCAGCACGTCGTAGAGACCGGCACGATAATCAGTCATGGCACGATCGAGCGCCTTTACTGCAGCCTGTCCAGAGTCAGCCGTAGGCATACCCATATCCACTTTCACCTCGTCATCTACAGCAGCCAGAAGATTGATTCTTCCATCCTGTACATCCTCAGCCTGCTGAATGATAGAGAACTGACCTGGCAAGTTCATGGCCTTGCGATAATAGGCAGCTACTTTTGGCGAGCCATATATAATAGGTGTACAGAGTTCCAGCATTTCTGGCTCTGCAAAGGTTTTAAAAATGAGTTCATATCCGATACCATTGGTATCTCCGTGGGTGATAGCCACCCTTACTTTCTGATTGTCCATATATTATATTTTGATGTATTTATTTGAATCTTATGATATTTATCTGAAACTTGCGATGGTGATAAGCTGAAACTTGCGATATTTTCAACTTCAGCTTACGAAGTTTTCATCTGCAGCTTACGAAATTTTTACCTGATAGTTGTCAGCACAGCTTCCAACTGCTTGATTAAATTTCTTTTCTTCATTTCGGGCGCATAGACGAAACCAATGATGACTAATGCATTATATTTTCCAAGGACGTTCCGCCCTTGTGTGAAGTCGGCATCAGACATCAGCTTCATCACATAGGGTCCACCCATGGCATCCCCCTTCATTTCCCAGCATCCATTTAAATATTCCCTGATATAGGCAAGTTGCATGTACATGCCATCCTCCTCACCTGGCACGTTGACACGTAGTACGCTGTCAACTTTCGGTTTGAGAGCAGATGGGAGATAGGGATTCCCTCGCCAAAAATCTCTCAACTTAAATATGAGGAGGCTCTGCATACCCGAGTTTGCATTATTTGACAGCCACAGGAAATCCTTACCACGCTTACTTGACTGCATGTCAGCAGGAATCTTCATGTCGATGCCGAAGAGGCGCTTTACCTCCTTCTGCTTCTCTACATTCTGCCGGATGACAGACGCCAGATGCTTCAGTTCCAATTCGTCCAGTATCTGACGGAGTCTCATTCCATCCAAGCGGCTTTTCAACTGTTCTACGGTCTGCGCCTTGATACGGATAATGACTTGCGGAGCAGCATTGACATCTTGGCTGATTTTCACTTCAAAGTCACGATTTCTCTTATCCACATCCACGACGACCCGGTTTCTTACCGTCTGATACAGGCTTGTCAGTTTTCCTTTTCTCACCTGTATGATATTGAACATGGGTTCCGGCTGAGGCATATCTGGCACACTCTCCTGCAAGATAGCAGTTACGATGTGATTCGTATCTCCTTCAAGCACCATCTCATAGGGCTGACCGATACTTTCAGGAAGCCGATTGCTCTTTCCGTCTTTGCAACAAGCCAGCACGAATACAAAGCAGATTGCAAGAAATAATCTCAGATATTTCCAATTCATCATTATTCTATCATCGTTTTGTCGCTTATCTTCAAAAGAAAGGTCTTCGGCTCTGGAGAAATACATTCATTCACAGAGTAAAGTCTTTGAACTATTTGATCAAAAGGACAACTCCTGTCGAGAAGAAAAGCTCCTATCAAGAATACTCTCGGCAAGAGCCCCCTAGCGCGAGAAAAGACTTTCTATCGAAGAAGAAACGGGATTATCGCGAAGAGCGTTCTTCGTCCTCGTGCTCTCTGATTTCTCCGATTTTCTTGGATGTACTGAGCAAGCCACAAGCTGCATAGATATCCTGTCCGCGACTGGCACGGATGGTGGTAAAGACACCGTGAGAAGTGAGATAATCACGGAACTGTTCCATTTTCTCATCATTGACGCCCTGCAATGGGATGTCCGGAATCTGATGGAAACGAATCAGATTGAAACGGCAGTCGAGGCCATTCACCAACTTGATGATTGCCTTGGCGTGCTGCATACTGTCGTTCACTCCCTTGAACACGATATATTCGAAAGACAGGCGACGCTGGTGAGAGAAATCATAATTGCGGAGCAGCTCCACAACCTGTTCTATACCCATACCCTTCTCGGCAGGCATCAGTTCTGCTCGCTCAGAAGGTATAGGATCGTGCATCGAGATAGCCACATGGCACTCGCTCTCTTCGAGGAATCGCTTCAACTTGTTTTTGACGCCCACCGAACTTACTGTGATACGTTTCGGACTCCATGCCCAACCATAGTCAGCGGTCAGGATTTCCGTGGCACGCAACACATTATCCAGATTGTCCATCGGCTCGCCCTGTCCCATAAACACGATATTGGTAAGTTTGTCCACCTCTGGCAGGGAGTAGATCTGATTGAGGATATCGCCAGCAGGCAAACTTCCTTCAAACCCCTGCTTACCAGTCTGACAGAAGAGGCAGTTCATCTTGCATCCCACCTGTGATGAGACACAGAGCGTGGCACGGTCTTTGTCGGGGATATAGACCGTCTCTACAAACTTTCCGCTGCGCGTAGGGAACAAATACTTGATGGTACCATCTACGGAATGCTGTGCATCGGTATATCCGGCACATCCTATCTCATATTCTGCGGCCAACTTGGCACGGTTAGCTTTCGAGATATTAGTCATCTCATCGATGCTCTTCACATGCTGTTCATAGAGCCATTTAGCCATCTGCCCACCCGTGAAGGCAGGCATACCCAAGTCCTTAGCCACTTGCTTCAATTCAGCAAGGGTAAGCCCCAAAAGATATTTTTTTTCATCATTCATAGTGCAAAGATAGTATTTTTTGGCGAAAAATTGTTATCTTTGCCACATATTTTAATATAATAAGCTAAAATATAGATAAAAAATACCGTTTTGACCTCCGGAAAGGGAGCCGAAACGCAAAAACATAACACAAAAAAATGAGAGAAAAAATAGACCTTTTCTTACCTTGTGAAGACATTGAAGTTGCCCAAAGCGCACTTCTGGAGCTTCATGACAACAAGACGGTTCAGCATATCAATCTCCTGGTGAGCGCTGATTTTGCAGCCCATCACCAAGTGTCTGATGGATGCACCTTCGTAGTCATTGACCGATTGGAAAGCAGCAACACGGTAGAAAGCATTGCTGAAAACACAGATGCCGATTATGTGATGATCTGCACAAAGACTACTCCGATCAGATGGGGACTCTATGCCCTGGAACGATTCCTCCGCACGGCAGACGACACGGGAGCCGTCATGGTTTATTCCGACTATTATTCCTTGATCAAAGAAGATAATGAGGCTGCAAAAGTTGGAGGAAAAGAAGAAAAAGATGGAGCTGAAACTCATAAACTGAAAGCTGAACAAGAAGCGAAAACCGGCAAGCTGATCAAGCATCCGGTTATTGATTACCAGTCTGGTAGCCTTCGCGACGACTTCGATTTCGGAAGCCTCTGGTTCATCAAGGCGCAAGCCCTCCGTGACTTCATCGCCCAGCAGGACAGAGCTGACTATCAATATGCGGGTCTCTACGACCTCCGTCTCTACCTGAGCCGCATGGGAGAGATTTTTCATCTCAATGAATTCCTCTATACAGAAGATGAACTCGACAACCGAAAGAGCGGCGAGAAGCAATTCGACTATGTGAACCCTCGCAACAGAGAGGTGCAGATAGAGATGGAAAAGGCTTGCACGCAGCATCTCAACAAGGTGGGAGCCCTCATCGATACCAGTTTTTATCGCCAGCCGGATTTCGGCGAACAGGAATTCTTCTACGAGGCTTCTGTGATCATCCCAGTTTTCAACAGAGAGAAGACCATCGCGGATGCCGTGAAGAGTGCACTGAGCCAGAAAGCCAATTTCAAGTTCAACGTCATCGTGGTCAACAATCATTCTACCGACCGCACTGGCGAGATTCTTGATGAAATCGCTCGCGAGATGGAAGCCAGAAACGACAAACAAGCGGGACGTCTCGTACAGATTGTGCCAGAGAGAAACGATCTCGGCATCGGTGGCTGCTGGAATGTAGCCATCAATAGCGAGTACTGCGGCAAGTTTGCAGTCCAGTTGGACAGCGACGACCTCTATTCGTCTCCGAAGACTCTCCAGAAAATCGTAGATGCCTTTCACAACCAGAAGGCAGCGATGATGATCGGCTCGTACCGCATGTGCGACTTCGACCTCAACACCCTGCCTCCAGGACTGATAGACCATAAGGAATGGACCGAGGAAAACGGTTGCAACAACGCACTGCGCATCAATGGATTGGGTGCTCCGAGAGCATTCTTCACACCGCTCGTCAGACAGATACAGTTCCCTAACACGTCTTATGGCGAAGACTACGCCTTAGGACTTGCCTTCTCTCGCCGATACAGAATCGGAAGAATCTATGATGAACTGTACCTCTGCCGCCGCTGGGGAGGCAACAGTGATGCCGCTCTGAGTATCGAAAAGGTGAATGCCAACAATCTCTATAAAGACCGTCTGCGCACGATGGAACTGAAGGCACGCCAGCAGATGCTGCAGGGCAAGGCCGACATTATGGAAGACAGCAGTATCTCACGCTTCTTCAACCGCCAGTTGGAGAGATGGGAGGATGCCCGCCATCGCTACCGCGACCTGAAGCACGTGGAGAGCCAGACTCTCTCCGACCTTCTCAAACTGCAATGGAACCCTGCCCGCATCGTGAGCACAGGTGCCAAGATAGACAAGAAGACCCTCGATGAGCGCCCATGCTTCCTCTGCGAGAAGAACCGTCCGAAGGTACAGATGTCCAAGCAGATAGACGAACGTTTCTACCTGCTGGTCAATCCGTTCCCTATCCTTCCGGTACATTTCACGATTCCGGCACGCAAGCATCAGCCGCAGGCCATCTTCAAGAACTATGGCGAGATGCACCGATTCCTGAGTCTGCACAGCGAACTGATGGTATTCTACAACGGTCCGAAGTGCGGTGCCTCGGCTCCAGACCATCTGCATTTCCAGGCAGGAACCAGCGGCATACTTCCCCTGCAGAACAACTGGCAGCGCCTCTCACGCAACCTGACAGATATCATCTGCCTGAACGACGAGGAGAAGATAGCAGCCATCCGCGACTATACCGTTCCAGCCTTCGTGATTATCTCCAAGAGCGAGGAAAGCGACGAGATGCTCTTCAAGCGCCTCTACAGTGCGATGCCTCAGCGCGGCGACGAGACTGAGCCGATGATGAACATCGTGGCCTGGCGCAAGGGTGATGAATATATCAGTATCGTGATTCCAAGAGAGAAGCACCGCCCAGAAGCCTACTTTGCCGAGGGCGATGCCCAGATCATGGTTTCTCCGGGAGCCCTCGATATGTCGGGTCTCATCATCACGCCACGCGAAGAGGATTTCCGCAAGCTCACCGAGGAGAAGGCTGAGGCTATCCTGAAGGAATGCGGCATTTCCTGCGAGAAGATGGAAAGCATCATCCATAAGCTGAAGGCTGCCAAGGAGGCTGAGGAAAGCACCATCACTACTTCCACATTATATAATAACGGCAAGCAGCCGGATGTCTCTGTGGGCATCGTGAGCGGTCAGAAGATTCATTTCTCGCTCAACAAACCTTACCTTGCCAAGGGCGAAGTGGTTACGGGCGAGCAGGAAGTGGAATTCTCAGAGGGAGGTGTGCTCTGGAACGGCAACCAGTACAGTTCGCTTACCTTCCATCCGCAGAGCTGCGATGCTTCCTTCTCACTGAACGATGTCACTATCGGTGTCAACTTCCACTGGGAACGAAAGGAAACGCAGACTTTCTTAGGTACGCTCCATTTCGTGGTAGAATCAGACAAGATCTGCGCCATCAACGAGCTTCCTGTAGAGAAGTATCTGGAGAGCGTGATATCCAGCGAGATGAGTGCTACCTCCAGTCTTGAACTCCTCAAGGCGCATGCCGTCATCTCCCGTTCATGGCTCCTGGCACAGATGAAAAAGCGCAGAGACGTGGCTGAGAGCGGCAACAATTTCTTCTCTTTTGTCAAGAAAGACGACATGCTCATCCGCTGGTACGACCGCGAAGACCACACCATCTTTGATGTCTGCGCCGACGACCACTGCCAGCGCTACCAGGGCATCACCAAGGAGACTTCTCCGCATGTGGCAGAAGCTATCCGCCAGACCAAGGGACAGATTCTGATGGATGGAGAGGAAATCTGCGATGCCCGGTTCTCTAAGTGCTGCGGCGGTATCACCGAGGAATTCCAGTATTGCTGGGAGAACACGCCTAAGAGCTATCTCTCTGCAGTGAGGGATATTGCTTTGGGAATCAAGCCGAAAGGACTGAAGAGTTCTATGAATGCCGAGTGCTTGAAGGACGCAAGTGATGCAGAGGGATTGAAGGACGCAAGAGATGCAGAGGGACTGAAGGATGGAGATACTGAGAACTTGAAGGGTTCAAAGGTTCTGATGGATTCTGAATACAGACTTCCGGATCTGACTCAGGAGGAAGAGGCTGACCGCTGGATTCGCTCCAACCCGCCTGCTTTCTGCAATACTACAGACAGAAAAGTGCTCTCGGAAGTATTAAACGACTATGACCAGGAGACTGCCGATTTCTACCGCTGGAAGGTGACGCTGACCCAGGAGAAACTGCAGCAGCTGCTCGAAGAGAAACTGAAAATGAACTTCGGCGACATCCTCGACATGAAGGCTGTGGAACGCGGTACAAGCGGACGCATCAGCAAACTGCAGATTATCGGTACCGAAAAGACTTTCACCATCGGCAAGGAACTGGAAATACGCAGAGCCTTGAGCGACAGCCATCTCTACAGTTCGGCTTTCGTGGTAGATAAGTTTGATCTGGACGAGAACCAGGTTCCTCAGCGCTTCGAACTGATCGGAGCCGGATGGGGACACGGAGTGGGTCTCTGTCAGATAGGTGCTGCCGTGATGGGCAACGAAGGATACTCCTACGATGATATCCTGCTGAGATACTATCAGGGAGCAGAAATTAAGAAAATCTACAAGTAAGGTCTAAGGATAGAGTCCTTTCTGATCAACGAGTAAGATCTAATTTCTGATAGACAAGCGATGTCTAAGAAACAGGACGATATCTAATGGACAAAAGATAAACATCTAATGGATAAAATGGTAACAAAGAAGAATAGCAGGAATCCATGGGCATGGATCCCTACCCTATATTTTGCAGAGGGACTGCCCAACGTGATCGTGACAGTTCTCTCTGTAGTGATGTACATGCAGTTGGGACTCACGGATGCCGAAGTGGGTCTCTATACAGGATGGCTGGCGCTTCCCTGGGTAATCAAACCCTTGTGGAGCCCGTTCATCGACCTGCTGAAAACGAAGCGCTGGTGGGTACTTACGATGCAGGCGCTCATCGGAGCTGCACTGGCAGGCATTGCGTTCTCGCTGCCTACGGCCTTCTGGTTTCAGGCCACCATGTGCTTCTTCTTCCTCATCGCCTTCTGCAGCGCCACCCACGACATCTCTGCCGACGGCTTCTATATGATAGAGCTGGATGAGCACAACCAGACGAAGTTTGTGGGTCTGCGCAACACTTTCTACCGCCTCGCCATCATCTTTGTGAATGGTTTCTTAGTGATGCTGGCTGGTGTGCTGCAGGTGATGTTCCGCAATCAGATACGCTTCTCGTGGGCACTGATTTTCTACGGATTAGCTGGCATCTTCATCGGTCTGTGGCTCTACCATAGCCGCCTGATGCCTACGCCGAAAGAGGATGTGCAGACGGAGAGAACTGTGGGCGAAGTGACTCACGAACTGAAGAATATGTTCCGCACTTTCTTTACGAAATTCGGAGTGAGAGAGACGGTCATCGTGATGCTCTTCCTGCTGTTCTACCGCTTCCCGGAGGCTTTGCTCAATACAATGACCAAGACTTTCATCCTTCGCCCTAACTCGCAGGGTGGTCTGGGCATGTCACCGCAGGAATATGGACTTGCCAATGGTACGGTTGGTCTCATCGGTCTCCTTCTGGGTGGCATCATCGGAGGTATCTTAGTGAGCCGCGACGGTATGAAGAAGTGGCTGTGGCCAATGGTTTGCGCCATCACCCTGCCGGATGCCGTCTATATCTATCTCAGCTATTCGCTCAATTCTGATATCGTGATGGTGTCCTCCTGCCTGTTCGTAGAGCAGTTCGGTTATGGGTTAGGCTTCACGGTGCTTACGCTCTACATGCTATTCTACAGTCAGGGCAAGTTCAAGACCTCTCACTACTCCATCTGTACCGGTATTTCCTATCTCGGCCTGATGCTTCCGGGCATGGTTTCGGGTTATCTGAAAGACCTCTTGGGATACCGCCATTTCTTCATCGTCGTGATGGCATGCTGCGTAATCACCTTCCTGGTTACCGACTACCTCAAAATAGATCCTGACTTCGGAAAAAAGGAAAAAGAGGAGGAAGATGAAGGGGAAATGTTGGACGAAGAAGTGACGAATGAAGAGGACATATTGGAAGAAGAGATAACGGAAGAAGAATATCTGGAAAATGAGGATTCTTCGGAAAAGCAGGATTTGCAGAACGAAAACGAAAAGGGAAACCGAAAGTAAAGGGATTCCCGAAAAAAATAAATATTTAATAGAAAAGAGAGGGTGTGTCATAAGTTCATAACACATCCTCTTTTTCGTTTCTTTGAAGATTAACTTTATCGGATAATCGTCACCTCTCCATTCTTGGCTATTTTCACGATGCTGGATGGTGTGTGAGGCTTATGCTCCTGGCGACGGGTCCAGCAAACATAATCTACTTGTTCCAACAATGTCGGGTCGATATCACGATAGTTCTGCGCTGCAGGCTCACCACTCACATTGGCACTGGTGCTCACAATAGGCTTCTGGAAGCGATAACAGAGTTCCTTGCTGAAAGACTCGAAAGTTACTCGCATGGCAAGACTGCCATCCTCTGCCACCAGATTGTTGGCTACACCCGTAGCATCATCGAGGATGATGGTAGTTGGCTTCACAGGCATGGCTACATCGATGAAATCCCAAGCCACCTGAGGCACATTGCGGAAATAACGCGCCATACGGTCAGCACTATCCACCAGACAGATAAGCGCCTTACTGTCGTCGCGCTGCTTTATTTTGTAAACCTTTGCCACTGCCTCTGGGTTAGTAGCGTCGCAACCTAAACCCCAAACGGTATCTGTAGGATAGAGAATCACTCCACCCTTGCGCATGCATTCTATTGCATTCTTAATATCTTCCTGTTGAGTCATTTTTTATTCTCCTTTATTATTATTTTTCCTTATATATGAAGGAATTGATTCGTCCTTTGTTCCTCAGAAAACGATTCTTGATATTTCATAAAGTCCTTCGTTTCTCAAAAACCAATTTTCTATTTACAAGAAATTCTTTGCACCTCAAAACCGATTCTTGATTATATATTAAGGTGAAAGTACTTCCTTATTAAATACTTCTGTACTGCTCGATATCTCTCATTCCGTTGAGGAAATCACGGGCTTCCATTCTCTTTTTGCCACTAATCTGGATTGTGTCGAGCTGGAGCCATTCGTCTGCACAGGCTATTTGCAGGCTCTTGCCTTCTACTCTCAAGGTTCCAACTACAGAAGAAGCGACATTCTCTGAAGAAGCAGCAACTGCCTTTCCTGTTTTGGAAGTCTTGAATACTTTCAGCACCTGCGCCTTACCGCCTTCCTTCTGAATCTCAGTCCAGGCGCCTGGATATGGCGAAAGACCGCGAATGAAGTCATACACCTTCTTGGCTGGCTGATTGAAATCGATACGGCAGGTATCCTTGAAAATTTTCGGAGCAGAATGAAGCACGGTGTCTGTCGTGATCATCTCATCCTGCGGCATTGAGTCGATATTTCCGTCGGATGCTATCAGTCGGTCGATGGTCTCTACAGCTATCTCAGCGCCTAAGTGCATCAGTCCGTCATAAACATACTCAACATCAGCATCGTCAGGGATGGCGAATGGCTTCTGCATGATGATGCGACCGGTATCGATGTCGTGGTCGAGGAAGAAGGTGGTGACGCCTGTCTCCGTCTCACCATTGATGACAGCCCAGTTGATAGGGGCAGCACCGCGGTACTGAGGAAGAAGGGCTGCATGCACATTGAAGGTGCCGAAGCGAGGCATATCCCATACTACTTCTGGCAGCATTCGGAAAGCTACCACCACCTGCAGGTCGGCCTGATAACTGCGCAACTGCTCTACAAATTCAGGATCCTTCATCTTCACCGGCTGCAATACTGGCAAACCCTTTGAGAGGGCATATTGCTTGACCTGCGAAGGCTGAAGAGTGTCCTGATGGCGACCCACCGGTTTGTCGGGCTGGGTTACTACAGCCACCACATTATATCCGCCTTCTACAAGGCTCTTGAGGGATTCCACCGCAAACTCCGGGGTTCCCATAAATACGATTCTTAAATCTTTTTTCTCCATAAACTAATATTTTGAAGTTAAAAACAGTAAAGCCGTAGAATTCTTCACTCTTCACTTAACCTACTCGGCCGACATATCCGCCACAATCTGGCGATAAGTCGAATAAAGGCGGGTACGGCTGATATATCCCTTCAGCACGCCGTTCACATCCACTACAGGCAACTGGGCGGCATCAGTTTCGTCAAATTTCTTCATCACTTCCTGCATCGGTTCGTGATCGCTGAGCACGGCTGAAGGCTGGAGCATCAGCTGCTTTACCTTGAAGCGCGTGTAGAGTTCCGAACGGAAGATGATGTGACGGATGCGGGTGATATCGATGATGCCAAGCAAGACGCCAGCCTGATTGACTACCGGAAGAAAATTATTGTTGCTGCGACTGATTTCTGACACTAACTTACCCATCGGCAGGTCGGGACTTACCGGATGATAGTCCTTCTCCACCACGCTCTGCATACCCATCAGCGTGAGGGCAGCCTTGTCGATATGATGGGTAAGCAACTTGCCTTCCCTCGCCAGTCGGAGCGCATAGATACTGTGGCTCTCGAAGATGCTGATGGTAAGCAGCGAGCAGATGCACACGATCATCAGTGGGATGAAGAGCAGGTAACCGCCTGTCAGTTCGGCTATCAGGAAGATGCCCGTCAGCGGTGCATGCATCACGCCCGTCATCACGCCTGCCATGCCCATCAGCGTAAAGTTCTGCTCAGGAATATAAACGCCTAACTTGTAGATGTTCCAGATGCGAGCGAAGAAGAAGCCTGCAAAACCGCCGATGAAAAGAGATGGAGCAAAGGTACCGCCACAACCGCCTGAACCATTGGTTGCTGAGGTGGCAAACACCTTGGTGAAGGTTACCAGTCCGATATAGAGCACGAGCAACTGACTGTGACCATAGAAGAGCGAATTGCTCATCACCATGTCCCAGTCGGCCTCTGTTCTACCCTTCAGCAGAATGTTGACTGCCGAATATCCTTCGCCATAGAGCGATGGGAAGAGGAAGATGAGACTGCTCAGGATGATGCCTCCGAAGAGCAGTTTGACATACGGATACTGCTTCAACTGGGCGAAGAATCCCTCGCAGGCCGACATGGCTCTCATGAAGTAGAGACTCACGAAACCGCAGAATACGCCCAGCAGGATGCACGCCGGCACACGGTCGAGCTCCCATGGGTCGGTGAGCGTGAAATCGAAGAGCGATTTCTCGCCCATCAGGATATAACTGAAACAGGTAGCCGTAACACAGGAGATGAGGATAGGCAGCAATGAAGCCATCGAGAGATCTACCATCAGCACCTCAAGCGTGAAGACGAGACCTGCGATTGGGGCTTTGAAGATACCAGCAATGGCGGCACTCGCACCGCATCCTACGAGCAGTATCATCGTTTTCTTGTCCATGCGGAATATCTGTCCCAGATTACTTCCGATGGCTGAACCCGTGAGCACAATCGGCGCCTCGGCTCCTACTGATCCACCGAATCCAATAGTGATACCAGAAGCTACTACCGACGACCAGCAGTTGTGCCCCTTCAGTTTCGACTGCTTGGTAGAAATCGCATAGAGCACTCTCGTGATACCATGAGAGATATTGTCTCGCACCACATACTTGATAAAGAGCGAGGTAAGATAGATGCCCACGATAGGGAACAAGAGGAAAAGCAGATTGTAGGTGCTTTTCTCAAAACCCGAAGTGAGCAATATCTGTATCTCGTGCACGATACTATGCAGGAAAAATCCGGCAACGGAGGCAAGCAGACCGATGACAAAAGCCAGGATAAGCGTCATCTGGCGGTCGGAGATATGCTCCTTCTGCCACGCTACCATTTTGGCTATTGTGCCCGGTTTTTCTGCCATTTCATCTATCATCTCTTATTATTTCTTTAAAAAGTTATCCTTTTATATTATTAGAATTCCGAAGTAAAGTGGAACTTGATATGCTCGAAGTCCTGCTGCGCCATGCTCAATACATAGCCTGAATCGGCCAGGAACACATCCCTGCCCTCGATATCCTTCGCCATGTACTGGTACTTGCGCTTCTTGAAGCTCTCTAATTCCTTCTCGTCGTCGGCCTCTATCCAGCATGCCTTATGCAAGTGAACTGGCTCCCAACGGCACTTGGCATTATACTCGTTCTCCAGACGATACTGGATTACCTCAAACTGAAGCTGCCCCACGGTTCCCACAATGCGGCGACCATTAAACTGGTTGACAAACAACTGTGCCACACCCTCGTTCATCAGCTGCTCCAATCCCTTCTGGAACTGCTTGCTCTTCATCGGATCATCATTCTCGATATACTTGAAGAGCAGTGGAGAGAAGGATGGCAAACCACGGAAGTGAATCTTCTCACCCTCGGTCAGCGTATCACCGATCTTGAAGATGCCATTGTCTGGCAAACCTACGATATCGCCCGGATAAGCCTCGTCGATGGTACTCTTGCGCTGCGCCATAAACTGGGTTGGCGAAGAGAAACGCACGGTCTTGTCGAGGCGCACGTGATAGTAAGGCTGATTGCGCACAAACTTGCCCGAACAGATCTTGCAGAATGCGATGCAGGAACGGTGGTTAGGGTCGATATTGGCAGTAATCTTGAAGATGAAACCCGTAAACTTAGGCTCCTCAGGCTCCACCATGCGCTCCTCTGCCTTGGTAGGTCTTGGCGATGGAGCTATCTGAACGAAACAGTCCAAGAGTTCCTGCACACCGAAGTTGTTCAATGCAGAACCGAAGAACACAGGAGCCACCTCGGCAGAGCGATAGGTCTCGACGTCAAACTCAGGATATACGCCATCCACCAGTTCCAGTTCCTCGCGCAACTGGGCAGCCTCGCGCTCACCTACTCGCTGGTCGAGCTCCTCAGACTGCACATCCACCTCCACCTTTTCGGTTACGCGCTGCTTGTTAGGCGTAAAGAGGTTGAGCTGGTGCTCGTAGATATTATACACACCCTTGAATCGGGCGCCCTGTCCGATAGGCCATGAGAGCGGACGAACGGAAATCTTGAGTTCCTCCTCCAGCTCATCGAGCACGTCGAACGGATCACGACCCTCGCGGTCCATCTTGTTGATGAAGATGATAACCGGCGTATTGCGCATACGGCACACCTCCATCAGCTTGCGGGTCTGCGCCTCCACACCCTTGGCAGAATCCACCACGATGATGGCAGAATCCACGGCTGTAAGTGTGCGGTAGGTATCCTCGCAGAAGTCCTGGTGACCCGGAGTATCGAGGATGTTCACCTTATATGGTTCGCCAGACTGTCCGTCTGGGAGATAATCAAACTCCATCACAGAAGTAGATACAGAGATACCACGCTGCTTCTCAATGTCCATCCAGTCGGAAGTGGCAGACTTGCGTATCTTATTGTTCTTTACGGCACCAGCCACCTGTATCTGTCCACCGAAAAGCAAGAATTTCTCGGTCAATGTTGTCTTACCAGCATCCGGGTGAGAGATAATGGCAAACGTTCTTCTTCTTTCTATTTCTTTCATCTATGATTTATATGATTTTAAAATGTATATATAATAATGTATAACTACATGTCGTCATCGTCAAATTTCAATCCCTCGGTACGATCCTTGATATAATAGTCGCTGAGCAGTCCCACGAAGGTAGTTATCTCCTTGATGGCACGCTCTGTTTCTGGGGTAATCGGTTTTTTCTGCAGTCGGAGCAGCATCACTCCGTAGAGGGCATCCAGACAGGTTTCTATCTCGTTGACGTCCTTGTCGCCCCTGTTGCGCAGTTCTACGATGAATGGCAGCACCTTGTAATATTCGCCATTATAGATAGGGAACTTGGTACTCTGCAGCAGCATGCCGTGCAGGTCGATCACATCCTGGAGCAGCACCTTGTTGATATTGAGATGTCCCGATTCGCGCTTTCCCTCCTCATTCATCATGCGGATGAGATTGCCAAACCAGTCGATTTCCTCCTCCTTCTGTTCCGGAGTGAAATCAAAATTTTCGATATAGTGCTTCTTGATAACCGGGAGCGAACAGCCGCAGGCACGGATGATATCCTCCACCTGCCACATATACAGGAGGTATTCTGCTATACTTTTCTTCTTTAATTCCTGAGCTACAAACATCTTTTTTTAATTAGAAATTAGAAATTAGAAATGCTATATTTCAAATCAGAAATGTTATATTCCAAATTAGAAATTATACATACTTCCCTTAGAATTCTGGGAGATGATAGAGATTGAACACGGTTCCGACGAGAGCGATAAGCGAGAAGATAATCACGATACTTCCTATTACCTTATTAATAATAAGGATGCCGTTGGTATCAAACTTGCCCCTGATCTTGTCGATGAGCCATGTGAGACCGAACCACCACATCAGCGCTCCGAACATGATGCTCAGATAGCCCACGCTCATCTCCAGCGGCATATCCGGCACTACGAAGGCAAACTGGGCAAAGGTGGCCATGAAGAGGAACACGATGAGCGGATTGGAGAGCGTGACGAAGAAGGCGGTGATGGCATTGTGCCAGAGCGTACCCTGCTTCTTGCTACTCTGATGCATGTTCTTCGTAGGATTGCTCTTGAAGCAATATACGCCGAACACCAGGAGCAGAAGGCCTCCGAAAATCTGCAGATAGAACTTGTTTTGGGCATTATTGACAATGTCCATCACGAAACTCATTCCCAAACCCGTGAAGAGTGCATACACGATATCGCTGAAAGCGGCACCGACACCCGTCACGAAACCAAACCAGCGGCCCTTGTTCAAAGTGCGCTGGATACACAAGATGCCAACAGGCCCCATCGGGGCTGAGGCGATCACACCTATGATAATTCCCTTGAATATGAAATCAAGTATATTTATCTGAATCGGAAACACTAAATTCATAACAAGGCGCAAAGTTACAAAAAAAAGGCCATATCTTGTAATTTTTTCGTGTAAAACTTTGTTTGTTACAAACTTTTTTATATCTTTGCACCATAATTCTAACTAAATAAATAGAAAAACATGACAGAGAATGCACTTAAGCCATATGTTATAGGTTTGGACCTGGGAGGTACCAATTCCGTATTCGGCATCGTAGATGCTCGTGGCGAAATAAAAGCTACTACTGCTATCAAGACAGGTGGTTATGATGATGTTAATGACTATGTAAAGGCTGCCGTGGAGGCTCTCCAGCCTATCATCGATACCGTGGGTGGTATCGATAAGATTAAGGCGATGGGTATCGGTGCTCCTAACGGCAATTACTATAGCGGAACTATCGAGTTCGCTCCTAACTTGGCTTGGGCTCACGATGGTGTAGTGCCTTTGGCTAAACTCTTCAGCGATGCGCTGGGTGGTCTGCCTGTGGCTCTTACCAATGATGCCAACGCAGCTGCATTGGGCGAGATGACCTACGGTGTGGCTCGTGGTATGAAGAATTTCATCGACGTGACACTCGGTACGGGTGTTGGTTCCGGCATTGTGATCGATGGCAAGATGGTCTATGGCTGTGATGGTTTCGCAGGCGAGTTGGGCCATGTCGTCATGGTTCGCGGCGAGGAAGGTCGTCTCTGCGGTTGCGGCCGTAAGGGATGCTTGGAGGCTTACTGCTCTGCTACTGGTGTGGCTCGCACAGCCCGTGAGTTCCTCGAGAAGAGCGATGAGCCATCTTTACTTCGCGATATGAAGCCAGAAGATATTACTTCTTATGATGTCAGCGTAGCTGCTGGTAAGGGTGATGCTTTGGCTAAGCGAGTATATGATTTCACTGGCAAGATGCTGGGTGAGGCTTGCGCTGATTTCGCTGCGTTCAGTTCTCCTGAGGCATTCGTATTCTTCGGTGGTCTTACCAAGGCTGGCGACCTCCTGATGAAGCCTCTCAAGGAATCTTACGACAAGAGTGTACTGAAGATTTTCAAGGGCAAGGCTAAGTTCTTGGTTTCTACACTCGATGGCAGTTCTGCTGCGGTACTTGGTGCCAGTGCAGTGGGCTGGGATTTGTAAGATATTTCTCTTTAATAAGCATAAAGTTTTTAAAAAAAGCATTTTGTATATTGATATTTTCGGTATACCGCTATCGTGAGATAGTTTTTTTGTGTGAATAGTACTCCCGGAGATTTACTCTGGGAGTATTTTTCGTATTTGCAGACTGTAAGTAAATGACACGATCTTTAAGTTCTTAGTAAACAGAGATTTATAGTCCATATCAAGGGATTTGCATCCCATATTCAGGAAAGAATTATATCCTATGTTCAGGTAAGGATTGTATTCAATGTACAGGTAAAAATTGTATTCAATATAATAAATAATCAAACAAGTAAAAATGAAGAAAATTTACACACTGGCTAATATGGCCAAAGGTATGATGCTCGCTGCCCTTCTGGCTGTAGGCACAACTGCTCTTGCGCAGAATGTTTCAGGTAACACAGAAAACGGTACTGTTGAAGGTACTGAAAATGGTAGCAACGAGAATGAAACTTTCGCTCCTGCTGCTGAAAGCTCTTGGCTCCAACCTGTAAAACTCGTTGGTAATGGTCAGAAGGCTTACATCTACAACGTGGCTACTGGGACTTTTATCACCGGTAAGACTGCTACCGTGAAAAATATCGAGAATGCAGACGTCTGGACGATTGATGGCGATAAAACCCGTTGTTTTACTTGCGATAACAAGACAAAAGATCACCTGTTCTTGGAATATATCTATATATTTCCTGTCCACCAGTGGCATGCAGAGGTATCTGACGACAGAAAAGCAACAGATTTTACCATCGTAAAAGGTTCTACAAAGAATAGCTATAAACTCACAAAATATAAAAAAATCACATTAAACGGCTCACAAACTGCCTACTTCAGCGTCAGCGGTGAGAAATACGCGGCAAACACAAACCCTTCTATTGACAATGACTGGTATATCATTTCTGCAGACCAGAAGGATGCCTATACAGAATATACTTCCCTCTTCACCGAGGCAGCAAGCCTGCTCAAGGACGAGAAGCTGAACGATCAGGAATCTGTTCTGGGCGCTATCAAAACTGCATTGCAGGAGACTGCCAAGGGTACTTACGATACCTCCAACGCTGACATCAATACGCTCAAGACAACGATTGCAGTTGCCAAGAAAGCGATTGAGGACATCACCAATGGTATCAGCAATACCTCTGACAATCTCGAGAATGCAGAAATTACTTCTATCTATAGCGCCAACGGTACCCGCAAAGCCCAGCTGACCAAGGGTATCAACATCGTTAAGATGAGCAATGGTGCCGTCAAGAAGATTTTAGTGAAGTAAACAATAAGATTCAGACGATGGTGATCCAGACCGCCTCACCCTGATCGCTCGCCGCCATGATGGAGGTGATGAGCTTCGTCAGCGTGGCACGAGAGGAGGTCAACCTGCCCACTATCGTGTTCACCCACGAGAATGCAGCCCCGCGTATCTGCCGCCATGTTGCCGCTATGTATGCGTATGCCAGTGAAACCCGGCACGCCTACCAGCAGCGGAAACCAGCGACGGAAGCGGGGCGATTTCGTTATGACTACAGGATAACTGCCCTCGGGAATGGGCGTCAGACCCACTACCTTGCGAGCCGGAAACCTCCGAATTAATTCCGTGTCATCCGATGAATAAAAAATGAATCGATGAGACCTACTTCTCCAAAACCTGCAAATCCTGATAGAACCAGACATTCATCTGATTAGCTCCTCTATGATTCCAAGCATAATAAGGAATCAATGTGAGTTTCTGATTCTTCACAGAAACCTTGCCATCAGCAGCCTGATCGAGCACCTGAGCATCGGTCTGGATAGCCTTCACAGAGAACGCAGGAGCGCCCTGAGACTCAGTATTAGAGATGCTATAACCATCTATCACTGAAAAAGCCGGATTCTTGGCTACAACGCTGCGAAGTACAGGAGCACCGTCATTATCCACAGCCTCTGCGCAATACACTAATGGACCACGCTCTACTGCCACCTTACCTCTGTCGTCAACCACTTTCCCGTTAGCCACAACCGTGCGTACAGGCATATCAAAATGGATGCGGATTACATCACCCTTCTTGATATTCTTCACAGGCAGATACCCCTTGTTGGCAGCCAGATCACCCTCCACAGCCTTACCATTCACGCTCACGCTATAAGCAGGTTGCTCGGCATCACTATACTTATAAAGGTCGCTCGGAACCACCTGATTGCGAACCCATCCAGGAATGCGCACCAGCAGATTGGCACCTTTCACACCACTCTTCTTTACCAAAATCTTGATATCGCCACTCCAAGGATACTCAGTAGTCTCCTCCAGCACCACTTCCTTGCCCATCACCTGGATGGTAGAAGTATTTCCGGCAAAGAGATTCACGTAGATATCCTTGTCCTTCACGCCATAGAGATAACCCGGCAATGAAGGGATGAAACGGCTCAGATTGCTCGGACAACAGGCGCAGCCAAACCAAGGCTGGCGGGTGGTGGTACCGTCGGCATTAAACTTGTATTTGCCATCGCTCGACAATGGATTCGGATAGAAGAAGCGGCCTCCGTCCATGCTCATGCCCGAAATCACACCATTATAAAGTGTGCGCTCCAGACAGTCAATATATTTGCTATCGCCATGCAGGAGGAACATGCGCTCATTGAGATACACCTGAGCAATGGCAGCGCAAGTCTCGTTGTAGGCAGTCATGTTAGGCAACTCATAGTCAACTCCGAAAGCCTCTCCGGCATGACGGGCACCCACACCGCCCGTGAGATAATACTTCTTGGAAACGATATTGTTCCAGATGCGGTCGATGGTCTTGATATAATCCGAATCACGTGTCAGGGCAGCCACATCAGCGATTCCGGCATACATATATCCAGCACGAACGGCATGTCCCCAAGCCTCACTCTGCTTCAGGATAGGCTTATCGCTCTGGCTGTAGGCATCGTGGATAGAGGTAGTACCGCGGGCATCGAGGAAGTATTTAGCCTCGTTGAGATACTTCTTTTCGCCCGTAAGGGTATAGAGGCGGGCAAGTGCCATTTCGGCTATCTGATGCCCCGGCACAACCCTGTGCTGACCGGCTTTAGGACCCACCTCCCTGATCACACAGTCGGCATATCGCTTGGCTATATCGAGAAATTTTCTGCTGCCCGTAGCCTGATAATGGGCGCAGGCTGCATCCACCATGTGACCGAGATTATAAAGCTCATGGCTCAGCACTTCCACCTTGCTCCAGCGGGTAGCACCCGACCAGCCGTGAGGATGTTTCGGATTGATGGTTCGAGCAGTATAGAGATATCCGTCAGGCTCCTGCGCAGCGCCCACCACATTGAGCACACTGTCGATATAGGCCTTCATCTTCTTGTCGGGATAGGTCTGTAGGATATAGCTGGCTCCCTCGATGGTCTTATAGACATCGGTATCATCAAAAGAGAAGCCCATAAACTTGCTCACGTCCCACTCCTTGGTATCGAGACCGGCATGTCCCGGATGCTGCAAGGTATAGGCAGCCATCTCAAAATTCTTGTAGCGGTGCTCGCTCTCACACTTACTGAAAGCCAACGGCACAGTTACCTCTCGGGCAGCCTTCAGACGCGCACCCCAAAAGGTATTCTGAGCGATTTTCACACTGGTGAAAGGTACCTGAGCAAAGGGATAACCATTGTCCAAAACCTTGGTTTTCTGGGATGCAGAAGCCTTAGACTTCACTGAAGAAGCCTTGGTAGAAACATTGGCAGACTTGGCTGAAGAAGCCGTGGCAGCCATAGCCGAAGCCTGCAACGCAGCAGGAGCTAACATTGCAGCAGAAAGTAAGACTGCAGAAAAAATTCTTCTTTTCATCATTTTATTAGGTATTTTATAGTTATATTATTGTTGCGACTAATAAATCTATCCATAGTTGTATCAGAGTCCCGATATGGATGCAGAAACCCAATAATTATATAATACGATTAACGTAGCATATTTACTTTTTAAAGTGTGAAATCGACAACAAAGTCGTTTTCGACTGCAAATATAATAAAAAAATTAAAACAAAACAGATAATTATAAGTAAAAAATGAGCATTTATCACGAAAATCACAACAAATACCCAATTTTAAGAATCATTATACCCTATCGGGAGTAGCCTATGTTTTTGAAGCTTAGTTTATACCCCATCGGGATGAAAATAGATATAAAAAAACAGTTTTTTACCACTCTCAGCGATATCAATATCAGTAATATCAGTTTTTTTTTGCATAAAGAAAGAAAGGTTCAAGAAACTATCCAAGAACCCTTAAAAAAACAAGAACCATTTAAAGAAAATCAAGAAAACCATTAAAAAAAATTCCCCAAAACCTTTTAATAAAAGATTTCAAGGAACTTTTTTCAAGACACTATTTTGTAACTAATATGATTCTCTTTGTTTTCAGATTACCTTTCTGAACGCCCGATGCAGCAGACTGATGACCCGATGCAGCAGACTTTTGACCAGACACCGCATTCTCGCAAGCAACTGTCAATTCAACCTTAGACGGCTGAGTTCCTGCTCTTAAGATCACAAGCGCAGAACCCTGATAGAGCGCACGCTCGGCAGTCTTGTTCAACTGCTTCTTGCCCACGTGCAGTTCATCCGAATTAATATTTCCGTTATCCACCGCCACGATATCCGCATCACCCTTCACCGTGAAAGTCAACTTGCTGAATGCGTTCTTATCCTTCAGATCCATCACTCTCCTGCCTTTCTTATCTACAGCATACACTCTCACGTGCATCAGATCCTGTCCGTCAGCATGCCAGGTCTCAGCATCAGGCACCATCTTCAGCGCCACTGCCTCGCCCGTAGTCTCTATCTGATGGCGAGCCACAACCTTGCCATTCTTCCGGGCCACAGCCAGCAGAGTGCCAGGCGCATAAGCGATGCCGTCCCACTTGATGCGAGCACGCAACTTAGGGTCGTCACTATTTTTCTTCACACCCAAACTCTTGCCGTTCAGGAATAGCTCCACCTCGTCACCATTGGTATAGGTATAGAGCGAAACCTTCTCGCCTTCCTCCCGATTCCAGTTCTCAGAAAGCTTGCCAGCCGAAACATTGATGCCATTCCACTGCACATTGCCACCAGCCTTCTCAATGATGCCGATATGCACAGTAGGTTCGTCAGAGAACATACTTTTCACGAAATAAGCATCCGGTTTCGGTTGCAGAGACAGGTCGAAAACACCCTGATTCCAGCCCTTAACAGGCCATCCCATACTCTCGCCCAGATAGTCGATGGCACCCCAGTAGGCTAACCCGAGCACCTTATCACGATCCATCTCATAGAAGTTAGGACCCATCGCAGCCGTGCTCGCCTCACTCTGATAGAACGTCTTTTCCGGATAGCGCTTCATGTCGCCCGGAAAGTACATATACCTATAATTATAGGAATTCACCTCGGTAGCCACAGCCAGATCAGCTGGAATAGAATCAGTATCCAGATTGCGATAGCGCGGATGCATGGCCACGGTAGTGAGACGGGTGTCGTCGTAGCGATGGAGCAGTTGCTTCTGCAGTTCATAAGCCGTCACACCCCAGTCGTTGAAAGGCAGATTGGAATACTGCTGCAGTTCATTACCCAAACTCCAGAGCACCACAGACGGATGATTTCTATCTCGCTTCACCCATTCTGGAATATCCTTCTGCCAGAGACTCTCCCAATCTACTCTGCCACCGGCATACTGCGCCAACCACTTATCGTAGAGTTCATCCACAACGAGAATACCCAATCTGTCGCAAAGTCTAAGGAAGTCTTCGCTATAGGGATTATGGGAAGTTCTCACATGATTAAATCCGAACTCTTTCATCATCTTGAGTCGCTTCTCAATGGCACGTGGATAGGCTGCTGCACCTAACGCACCGAGAGTATGATGATTGGCAAAACCCTGCAGGAGCACCTTCTTGCCATTAACGAGCAAACCATGCTGCGGATTCAGCTCGATGGTTCTCACGCCAAACGGTTCTCGTATCTGGTCAGCCACCTTTCCCTCGTTATCGTAAAGCGTAACCTCGGCAGTATATAGATAAGGTGTATCGCACGACCAGAGTTTGGCATTCTCTATCTTGATAGCCGGCAGTTCATACTCTCTGTCGCGCCACTTGGCATTGAAATCCACATCCGTTTTCTGCTGCGCTACCACATGGCCGTCAGCATCCAAGATTCTGACTTCTACAGGAATGAAAGTTCCAGGAGTCTTCACCTTTTTCTGCTGGTTGAAGATGTTAGCCCGAATCTTCACTTCCTGATTGTTGACGGTACGGATGAAGAGCGGATGGCGAGGGAAAAATAAATCCTTGTCGGTGACGATAAAGTTGACATCCCGATAAAGACCGGCACCGGTAAACCAGCGGGAGTTGTTCGGATTGCGGGTATCTGCCTTCACAGCAATCTCATTGACTTCGCCAAACTTGAGCAACTTGCTCACATCTACATCAAAGCCGAGGTAACCATAGTCAGTACCACCTATTCGCTTACCATTGAGGTAAACATCGCCCACGAGCATGATGCCCTGGAAATCGAGGAGAATGCGCTTGCCCTTCCACTCGGCCTTCGGAGTCAGTTCATAGCGATACCAGCCTATACCCATTTCCTTAAAGCCACGTGGACTCAAACGGCTGCGAACATTACTACCTGCATCACTATTATCAGGACGTTCGCTGGCATCAGGAGCCACCCAGTCCTGTCCGATCAGAAAATCGTGAGGCAGGTTGACTACCTCATCATTAGCCTGCAAGTTCTTCAGCATATTCACGTCGGAAACATCCCCACGATGGAACTGCCAACCTCTGTCGAGAGAAATCGTATCTCGGACTGATGCAGAAGCATTACCAGTAAATACAGAAGCATTACCAGCAGCAGAAAGCAACATCAGTAGGCCAGAATAGAAAAAATATTTTGCTGTCATATATTTCATTCAAAATTATTATTTCAAATATTTAGCCAATGGGCTCTTCATTTTCTTCAATCCTTTCGCCACACACTTTGCGTTATGACGAGCACCCTTGAGAGAGGTGTGCGTATGATCCTTCTTGTAATATTCTTTCACTTTCTCCTTACCTATCTTATCATAAGAATCGGCAGCAATATTGTGAAGGTCGAGGAAAGGAACATCGGTCTCTGCCACCACCTCTCTGTACCACTTACCATAGGTATCGTTGCGGCGCTCCATCTTGCCGTGTGGCCACTCATTGCGAGGAGTCAGGGAAACCAAAATAGGATGAGCACCCTTCTCGTAAACGTCCTGAATGAACTTCTTCAGATACCAGCCGAAAGAATAAACTACCTCAAACTGCTTGCTCTCCTGCATCTGATAGACATTGCAAGTATCCTTAGCACAAGGAATGGAACCGCGCATCTTCTTATCGGTCAAGGAACAGATGTCGTTATGACCGAACTCAATGAGCACGTAGTCGCCCGGCTGCAGACTGTTATATACCTTCTCCCATCTGCCCTCATTGAGGTAGGAACGGCTGCTGCGACCCGCCTTGGCAGCATTCACACAAGTAATCTTCTTAGGATTGAAAATGGTATAAGCCTGAGAGCCCCAGCCCCACATACCATCCTCTTCCTTGTCAGCATTCTTTACGGTACTGTCGCCAGTAAAGAAAACCACCGGCTTGCCCTTCTCTCGCTGAAAATTCTCCACCGGCAGAGCCACATTGATCATCATCGCCTGCAACGGAGCCAGACTCGGGTCCTTACTCTCTGCCAATCCCTCTGCAGCCGAACGGGCATTCATCATCGCACCGAAACGGGAGGTGTGGATATGGTCCTTGAAGAAGTGATACTTTTCCTTCCAATGACCGTAACTGTCGAGTTTGGCAGCCGAAATCTCATTCAGATCTACAAAAGGAACGCCCTCCTGCTCTGCCACCTGCTTCGCCCAGAGACCGAAAGTCTTATTCACGCGCACAATCTTATCGTTCTCATCATAGGCATCGCGAGGAGTAAGCGACATCAGGATAGGATGAGCACCGAGCGCCTTGCAGTCGTTGATATACTTGCGCATATACTCGCCGTAGGTATAGACGGTCTCCTTTACGCCCGTCTCCTTGATGGTGACATTGAGCGAATCCTTGCCGATTCCAGGGATGCTGGCACGCGCACGACCGCTATCGTAAGGACCGTTATCATTATGACCGATAGAGATGATCACCCAGTCGCCAGCCTTGATTCCCTTGCGTACATCCGGCCAGAGACGGTTGTAGAAAGTACGGCTGCTCATGCCTCCGAGCGCCTGATTCTC
>ERZ1026862.370-NODE-370-length-29657-cov-9.432572_pt1 | contig 29657 bp, 20 predicted proteins | sample MGYA00380161_ERZ1026862 | MGnify/ENA primary metagenome ERZ1026862 (study PRJEB33269, sample SAMEA4719797) | human gut metagenome | biome: human-associated habitat; feature: organic feature; material: feces | place: Cameroon | collected 2013-10 ... | reverse complement strand
ACCAAGAATGACAGGACCAGAATCTGTAGTGTTACCATTACACCATATCCCAATATGTTTGTCGCTAAATAATGAGTGACCGTGTGGGTCGTTTCCTTATTTGCGTGTGCAAAGTTACGCATTATTTTTCAAATGCCAAAGCTTTTTCCGTATTTTTTTTATTTAAATGTTGATTTTATCCATACATCTCCCTATAGTATATCACGTCAAAACTGACAAAATGTCACTGTTTATTCGTTGATAATGCTCTTTTCTGACATATTGACATATAATTATTGCTTGGGTATGCAGTTTGTTTATATTGACGATGAAAACAATATAAAACAAGAAAAATAAAGAAAGGAGAACAATAATATGACATTCGACAAATTCACAATCAAAGCCCAAGAGGTTGTTCAGGAGGCTGTCAACATTACACAGCGTCAGGGACAACAGAGCATTGAGCCAATACACCTCCTCAAGGGTGTGATGGTGAAGGCCAAGGACGTTGCCACGTACATCTTCCAGAAGCTCGGTGTGAATGCCAATCAGGTGGACATGGTGGTCGACTCTGAGATTCAGCGTCAGCCGCGTGTGCAGGGCGGGCAGCCATACCTCAGCAACGACGCCAACAGCGTCTTGCAGCGTGCGCAGGACTTCGCACAGAAGAATGGCGACGAGTTTACAAGTGTTGAGCCCATTCTGCTCGCCTTGCTGCAGGTAAACTCCACGGCAAGCCGCATCCTCAAGGACGCCGGCATGACGGAGAACGAGACCGTCAAGGCCATCCAGGAGCTTCGTCAGGGTCAGAAGGTGCAGTCGCAGTCGGCTGACGAAAACTTCCAGAGTCTGTCAAAGTATGCCAAGAACCTTGTGGAGGAGGCACGCCAGGGCAAGCTCGACCCCGTTATCGGTCGTGATGACGAAATCAGACGCGTGCTGCAGATTCTCTCACGCCGTACCAAGAACAATCCTATATTAATAGGTGAGCCGGGTACTGGTAAGACAGCCATCGTAGAAGGACTGGCTGAGCGTATCGTGCGCGGTGACGTGCCCGAGAACCTGAAGGACAAGCAGCTCTACTCATTGGATATGGGTGCGCTTGTTGCAGGTGCCAAATACAAAGGCGAGTTTGAGGAGCGACTTAAGAGCGTCATCAAGGAGGTAACCAATTCTGACGGTCGCATCATCCTCTTCATCGATGAGATTCATACGCTTGTCGGTGCTGGTGGTGGCGAGGGCGCCATGGATGCCGCCAACATCCTCAAGCCAGCTCTTGCCCGTGGCGAACTGAGAAGCATCGGTGCCACGACGCTTAACGAATATCAGAAATACTTCGAGAAGGATAAGGCTCTCGAGCGTCGTTTCCAGACCGTAATGGTGGACGAGCCGGACGAGCTTTCTGCCATCAGCATCTTGCGTGGTTTGAAGGAGCGTTACGAGAATCATCACAAGGTCCGTATACAGGACGATGCCTGCATCGCTGCCGTAAAGCTCTCTGAGCGTTACATCTCTGATCGCTTCCTTCCGGATAAGGCCATCGACCTCATGGATGAGGCTGCCGCAAAGCTCCGCATGGAGCGCGACTCCGTTCCTGAGGAGTTGGACGAGATTACGCGTAAGCTGAAGCAGCTCGAAATAGAGCGTGAGGCCATCAAGCGTGAGAACGATACGGACAAGATTGCACAGCTCGACAAGGACATTGCCGAACTCCGCGACCAGGAAAGCTCGTTCCGCGCAAAGTGGGAGAGCGAGAAGGGACTCGTCAACAAGATTCAGCAGGACAAGCAGCAGATTGAGCAGCTTAAGTTTGAGGCTGAGCGTGCTGAGCGTGAAGGCAACTACGAGCGTGTGGCTGAAATCCGCTACGGCAAGCTGAAGCAGCTCGACGACGACATCAAGAGCATTCAGAACCAGCTGAAGTCTACGCAGGACGGCAATGCCATGATACGTGAGGAGGTCACCGCTGACGACATCGCCGAGGTGGTAAGCCGCTGGACCGGCATACCTGTTACGCGTATGATGCAGAGCGAGCGTGAGAAGCTTCTTCATCTTGAGGAAGAACTCCACAAGCGTGTCATCGGTCAGGACGAAGCCATACGTGCCGTGAGCGACGCTGTAAGACGTTCGCGTGCCGGACTGCAGGATCCGAAGCGTCCTATCGCTTCCTTCATATTCCTCGGCACGACGGGTGTCGGCAAGACGGAGCTGGCAAAGGCATTGGCTGAATACCTCTTCAATGACGAGACGATGATGACGCGTATTGATATGAGTGAATATCAGGAGAAGTTCAGCGTAAGTCGTCTTATTGGTGCGCCTCCAGGATACGTAGGCTACGATGAGGGTGGTCAGCTCACTGAGGCTGTGCGCCGCAAGCCTTACTCCGTAGTGCTCTTCGATGAGATAGAGAAGGCACATCCCGACGTCTTCAACATCCTCTTGCAGGTGCTCGACGACGGCAGGCTCACGGACAACAAGGGTCGTACGGTGAACTTCAAGAACACCATCATCATCATGACTTCTAACCTCGGCAGCCAGTACATCCAGGGTCAGTTCGCGGGCATCACGCCTCAGAATCGTGACCATGTGATCAGCGACACGAAGGAGAAGGTAATGGAGATGCTCAAGAAGACCATCCGTCCTGAGTTCCTCAACCGTATTGACGAGACCATCATGTTCTTGCCGCTTACAAAGGATGAGATTGCACAGGTAGTGACGCTCCAGATGAACGCCGTTAAGAAGATGCTTGAGCCGCAGGGCTTCACGCTCAATGTAACGCCGGCAGCCATCAGCTTCCTCGCCGACGAGGGCTTCGATCCCGAGTTCGGTGCACGTCCAGTAAAGCGTGCCATCCAGCGCTGCGTCCTCAACGACCTCTCCAAGAAGATTCTCTCCGACGAGGTTTCAAGGGAAAAGCCCATCACCATCGATGCCGACAACAACGGCCTGGTGTTCCGCAACTAACTGTTGATTACCACATATACACAAAAAAGGTGCTTGCGATCATGTGTCGCAAGCACCTTTTTTGTGTTTTAGACAATATAGTCTTCATTGGACAGCTACAAGATGCTGTTGCTTTCGTTAGAAACAACTAACATCGAAGATGGTGGAAAGAAGCAGACTATCGAGAGGAACTGCCCGATTATCCAGAACGTGCGGTAACAGAAGTTATATGTAACGCCATCATCCACAGGGATTATATGGAGCTTGGCAGCGAAATACATATTGATATGTATGATGACTGTATGGAGGTGTATTCCCCTGGCGGTATGTTTGACGGACGCTTGATACAGCAACTCAATCCAATGACGGTGCCATCAAAACGTCGCAACCCCTTACTTGCAGATTTCTTTCATCGTCTAAAACTGATGGAGCGTAGAGGTAGTGGCATGAAGAAGATTTTAGGAGAATATAAGCGTTTTGAGAATTTGGAGCACTACCATGCTCCAGAGTTCAATTCTAATGCTTCTGAATTCCATGTTACTCTATGGAACCTCAATTATGGCATAGATGTCATAAAAGAGAGTCCTAATGTCATAAAAGCCCCTGAAGATGTCGTAAAAGATGTCGCAAAAGAGGTGGAGAATGTCGTAAAAGCCAAAGCAAATGTCACAAAAGAATTTGTCAAAGCTCAACGACAAATCTACAAGTTGATTTCACAAACACCTCAAATTAATGCCACACAGATGTCTGAACACATGGGGATTTCTCTTCGCCAAGTACAGCGATACCTTAAACAACTGTCAGACCTAAACTTGATTGTCAGGGAAGGTGGTCGGAAAAATGGTATTTGGAAAATCTTGGATGATGAATACGAAGGCTTCTTCAAAAGAATATAAGATACAAAAAAGCAGGTAATAGGAGATAAACACCTATGATTAGTGTTTACCTCCTACTCGATTTTTGTGTATGTGGAATGTATTGTTATGTCTTTTTTATTCTTTTATTACCATGTGATAATCTTGTCAACGATGTTCTGTTGCTCACTTGCAGTCCTGCGAAGATATATACGAGTGGTCTCTATGCTCTCGTGTCCCATCAAGTCTGCCAAAAGTGATATGTCATTAAACTTCTCCAAGAAGTTCTTGGCGTATCTATGACGGAAAGAATGTGGATATACCACTTTGGGATTAAGACCATATCTTACAGCAATATTCTTCAGTTGTTGGGCAATTACAATTCGTCCACATTCACCTTTATTCCCAAGATACGCTGTATCTCAGCCAATGTCTTGTCTATCTCATGATCAAGAGCCTTGCGCTTCTTGAAGTAGTCGGCAAGCAGTTCGGCTGGAGGCAGGATTTCTTTTTCGTCCTTAGAAAACTTGCATTGGTCAAGATTAGCTATCGGAGTCGCACGATTGTAGTATAGCATATAGTCTGCAAATATGTGAATATTTCATAAAGGTACGAATTAATACTGACAAAAATTCACTGGCAACTCGAAATCTGCGTTTGTTTATGTCTGATTTTTACCTATGCAAATATCGTACAAATGGTAAAAAAGTGTTACAAAATAAAAATTGATTCTAGAGATTCAAAAAGCTGTTTTTATGGGGTTTTGCTGTGCAAACAGCACCCGAGCTTAACAATAGCGCCACTTTTACAGTCCAATAGTGCCACTATTAGAGTGTAAAAGTGGCGCTATTGCATGATAAAAGTGGCACTATTGGAGTGCAAAAGTGGCGCTATTGCAATGTAAAAGGGCTTGTTTTGAACCGTCGTTTGTGGTGTGTTATGTTTGTGGATGGTGTAACGTGCTGTGTGTGAGTAAGATAAGGTAAATCGTTCAAAACTCGAAAATTTCGCACCAAAGATTTTGTTGTGCGCTCAAGTGGGAGTATTGAGCGTTAGAAATGCAAATATTGTCTTCGGACGTTAGGCAGGGCTTTGACAAAAACCGTTATCCACAAGCCTTTTGTTGTCACACCCTTCGGGTTCATAATATCGTTTGGCGAATGGGCTTTACGAGAGCGTTGCTCTCGACACCCATCCTCCAAACGATATCATGAGTGATGCCGAAGCATCACTGTGCCAACAAAAGGAAAACATAAAAAACACAAGGCGGCATTGCAACAAGATATTCAGCAAGTTACCTCCTACGGTTAGCCTTTTCTTCTCGTCTTATTAGTTTTGATAATCCCTCCACGCACCCTCCCATAGCAAACGCCAATCAGCGCCGTGTCCCGAGGGGACACGTATCCATCAGAAACCCACTGCAAGCTCCGAAGGAGCGCAGCTGTGGGATAAGCATCATCTCACCCTCTCTTGGTTCCGCAAAGCGGGACCGACTATCATCCTCAACATCATACGAGATGTTGTCTGTCCCCCTTCGGGGAACTATATTTAGGTGGAGGTCTCACACGTACCCACAGCTGCGCTCCTTCGGAGCTTGCAGTGGGTTTCATGATATAGGTCCCGCTCCGCGGAACCTGCAGCTCTTGCTAATTTTGCTTGTATTTATGGGTGTGTGGCTACGGCGAGACGCCATAGCCTCCTAAGTTTGTTTCTGACTTGGCGCACAATTCCTAATTCCTAATTTCTAATTCCTAACTCCTAACTCCTAACTCCTAATTCCTAACTCCTAATTTCTAATTCGTCCTCGCTTCTCCTCTGAACGTAGACGCTGGCAGCTGGTCGGCGTTTACGAGGTTTGCCCTTGTGAAAGGTTGCCAGGCGTAGCGGACGTAGCGGGGGTGCTTGAGGGTGGGAGAGGTGAGGCGGACCGTGCTGCCTTCGATGGTGGCGGTGGCAGGCTGGAAGAGTCCGTCCTCCTCGGCTATCTCGAAGCATGACGGGGCTTTGCCGTCGGAGGTCTGCAGACCGTCGGCGTAGAGGAAGCTGACGATGAGGGCGTCTGCCTGACGCGTTACGGAGCTGAAGACGGGACCGGAGGGAGTGATGTGCTGTCCGTAAGTCTTGGCGAGAGCCCAGCGTGCAAGACGTTCGCCTACCGGTTGCTTGCATCGCGGATGAACGTCGAGCGAGTCGCCATGGTCCGACGATACAGCCATGCCCGTGTTGCTAATCTCCTTCATAAGACTCAGCTGGCTGTCGCGGAACCACGGCCATGACGGACGGTTGAGGCTCGAGAGCTGCACGAAGTAGAAGGGCATGTCGGGATTATTCCAGTTCTGTCGCCATCCGTCAATGAGCAGACTGAACAGCTTGGCGTGAGCGTCCTTGTTGTGCGCGTTCGACTCGCCCTGATACCATATCACGCCCTTGATGGGATAGCGCTGCAGGGGCAGGATGCCGCTCTCGTAGAGATAGCAAGGCTCGTAGGGATGACGACCGAGCTTGGTCTGGTCGTTGGTGAGATTCTTGGCTGCACGTCCACGCACCCAGTCCTGTATGAAGTCGTTCTGAAGCCAGTTGCGCAGGATGTTGGGGAACGAGGTCTCCAGCGAGTTGCGGTCAACCCATGCTTCCGTCGGCGCTCCGCCCACGGCGTTGCATATAAGTCCGACGGGTACGCCGAGCTTCTGACGCAGCATTCTGCCGTAATAATAGCCCACGGCAGAGAAGCGTGAGGCAGATGCGGGAGTGGACGGTTGCCACGTGGTCTCGTGGAAATACTGCAGGTGATTGAGCGAGTCAAGGCATGAGGCGGGCCAAGCCACGTCGTACGTCTCCCATCGTCCCTTCATGTCGAAGAGTCGGAGCTGTGGGTCGTCAGCCGCCGCAATGTCCTCCTTGCCGCTTTCCGCCTGGCAAAGCATGAACGCCATGTTTGACTGTCCGGAGCACAGCCACACCTCGCCCACGGCTACATGGCTGAACACCTTGCGCTGCTTGCCGGCTGTGACGGTGAGCGTGAGGTCTTCGGCTGCCTGCATTGGGCTGAGCACGACGCTCCATTTGCCTTGGTTGTCCGCAGTGGCTGAGGCTTTCTGACCACCGATCTCCACGGTTATCTTCTCGCCTGTATTGGCTGTTCCGTGAATGTCGAGCGGTACGTCGCGCTGCAACACCATGTAGTCAGCGTAGAGCGACGACATGCTCAGTCCGCCGTAATTGCCCGTGATGCCGCCGTAGACGGTTTTGGCAAGTATGCCGGCGCCTTCGGGGTTGGGATGGATGGCGTCGGGGAGGAGGTTAGGGTAGGGATAGAGTGGTTCGTGGAAGTCGATGAGTTCGGCTCCGCTTACACGCGCCACGGTTTCGATGGCAGTCTGTATTTCGTCGTGCCATTGCTTCGTACCCGACTGGAAGCGCGGATGGCGGTCGGCGATGGGCGTCATGCGAGCCAGTATGAAGCGCACCTTGGGGTTGGCGGCACGCAGCGAGTCCATAATGGAGAGATAGTCTTTCACAAACTCGTCGCGATAGTTGGGCCAGTTGCGCGGGTCGGTGTCGTTGATGCCGAGATGAATGACGGCGATGTCGCCCTTGAAGCGCTGCGCCTCTTTAAACTCCGGCTGCTCCACGTAGGGACGATGACCTTTATAGAGAAGCGTGGCGCCCGGCTTTCCGAAGTTGCCCACCACATATCCGTTGCCCAGCATCTGTTGCAGCTGAGCTGGATAAGAGAAGTTTTCGCGGTCGGCGATGCCCGTGCCGTAAGTGATGCTGTTACCTACGCAAGCCACACGCACAGGCTGTGCAGCGACCTTCTTGCGCTTGGCTGCAGCTGGGAGTTGTAGGGTGGTGAGGCATAATAATACCAGCAACAAGGTGGATAGGGCTTTCTGAGATTTGATTTGTTTTAGTGTCATATTATTATCAGTATGTTTTAGTCAGGTTTCGTATATTATGCAAAGGTATAGAATGTTTTGCTCTCTGAAAGCCTGTTAATTGAAGTTTTTTGATTACTTTTGTTTATCCGATAACTACAAACGTAAAGACAGTAATAACAAACTTTATAATCACTAAAACAAAAGATAAAAATTGTATGAAAAGTAAAATGTCACTGTTGGCTGCTGTGTTTGCTGCCAATCCTTTCTCCTCCAATGCTTCAGCCCAGACCGTACTGTTCGAGAGCGACTCTACCGAAACCTGCTACCGCATTCCTGCCATAGTAAACGCCAAGGACGGTAGCGTCTTTGCTTACAGCGACTTCCGTCCGTGTCGTGCGGATGTTGGTGGTGGCGTCATCGACGTGGTGGCAAAGCGCAGTAAGGACAACGGCAAGACGTGGAGCGAGGAGCATACTGTCGTGAAAGGTGGCGGCACGAACGTGCCTTTCGACGTCGCTCATGGCGACGCCGCTGTGGTGACCGACCGCAAGACGGGCGAGATGATGATGATGTGTGCTTCCGGAAACGTGTGGTATTGGGAGTCGACGCTTGAAAATCCCAACCGCGTGGGACGCTATTACAGCAAGGACGGCATAAACTGGGAGGGTGAGGAAATCACAGACCAGATATACAAGCTCATGAACGGTGCCGTGCATAAGCTGTTCTTCACCTCGGGCAGAATCTGCCAGAGCAGCAAGGTGAAGGCTGGCAAGTATTATCGCATCTATTCGGCGTTGTGTACGAACGTGGGCAACGTGGTACTCTATTCGGACGACTTCGGTCGCAACTGGCAGCCGCTCGGTGGGGCAGAGGCACGTCCTGCGCTCTACGGCGATGAGGCTAAGATTGTGGAACTGCCCAATGGCGACATTCTTCTCTGCAGCCGTTATCAGCGTGGTGAGGGCAGAATATTCAACATCTTCAAGTATGACAATGCCAAGAAGGCTGAGGGCAAGTGGCAGGAGTCGGTGATGTTAGACAAGCAGTATAAGGCGGCTATGTGTAACGGTGAGGTGCTGATGGTGAAGGCTGTGCGCAAGTCGGACGGCAAGTCCACCAACGTCCTCCTCTTCTCCGTGCCGATGGACAGCAAGCGCAACTATGTTGGCATCTACTATAAGGAGCTGGCGTCTGCAACTGATTACGCTTCTCCCGCATGCTTCCAGTCGGGATGGAAGGCTTTCCGCGTGAGCAACACCGATTCTGCCTATTCCACAATGGAGCAGATGCGCAACAAGCACATCGCCTTCTTCTATGAGGAGTCAGAAATAAAGGGTGGATACAACATGATGTTCCGTGACTATACGCTCGGTGAGATAACAGGCGGAGAGTTCGAGGCAAAGTAAATTGTTAGTTGAGAGTTGAGAATTAAGAGTTCTTGCTTAGGCTGGGCTTAGACAAAAACCTTCATCCACAGTCCGCTTATGCTTTTCGAGCCTTCGGCAATTTCTTTATGGTATATATGGTCTTATGAGAACAAGTTCTCAAGCCCATATATGCCATAAAAAATGAGAGGCTTTGGCCTCTCTCGAAAAGCATAAGCGGAAAAACCTTTCAAAACACAAGAAAGTCATAAGTAAGAACTTGAGCTAAAGTCAATGATTGACAAAGCAAACTGTAGGAGCCGCGGCGCATAGCGGAAAGCTAATGCCCGCACCTCCTACGGTTAGCCTTTTCTTCTCATCTTATTAGTTTTGCACCCTCTTGTGTTTTTATATGTTTTTCCGATTGTGGAGTCAGGTTTTTGTCAAAGCCCTGCCTTCCGCAGCAACCCATCGCTAACGGATAGAATCAATACAATCTGCGGTGTGCGTACTGACGGCTTCAGCTCGCCGCCGATGTAGAAGGTGCCGAGCGTGGTGGGGACAGCCATTGCACCGGCTCTTGCCAGCGCCTTGTCTGCAAAACGAGTGGGCTTCCATTTCTGCGTTACGAGGTCCAGTTCGTAGAGATTGCCGCTGAAGCTATACCATTCTATAGGCTGAAGCAGATAGTCTGCCTTCTTGATGCGCTCATATCTGCCGCTTATGGCATCCAGGAAGATGTCCTTATTGACGCCACCCGTGGCAAACACCTTGCTGCCGTCGGTCCATGCCACGCCACCAGAGAGAGTCATCGGTTCGCCTTTTGCCGAACGGGGACCTTCTATTGTTGTCCATGCTTTGTCCGTATAGGGCACGGTGGTGTCTAAGCATAAGCCGTCTACGCTTACCTTACTCTTCTCGCCGTCGGCGAAAAAGCCGCCCCATACAAGCAGCTTGCCGTCCTTTGCAGCGCAGACGGGCTGCACACGAGGCGAAGAAGGCATCGTGCATAGGTCGGACCATACGTAATTCTCAGTCTTGATGTCAGCCATTAAAACTCCTGCAGAAGGCTTGCCGTTTTGATTTCCTCCTACTATATACACGTTTCCGCGGTCGATGGCAGCCGCCATGTTGTCCACCGTGCAAGGCAGGTCAGCCATTCGGCGTACTTCGGCACGGTCGCCCGCGGCATTCAGATGTATGCTATAGACTGTGTTGAGGCTGTGATCAGAGTTGTTGCCACCGATGATAAGGAGGCTGTCACCGCTCGCGATGGTGGCTCCGTAAGCAGCCGGTTCGGGCAGGAATCCCACAAGTTGCCAGCGGAGGACAGCGTTGTCCAAGGGCGCCGCATAGATGCCGGCATAATAAGTCTTGTTGCCCGGCGTGGGGAAATTACATCCGCCAGCCATCACAATATTGTCGCCTATCTGTCCGGCGTAACATGCCGACACGCCTAGCGAATAGCCCGGTTCCGTAGCAGGGAAGCCGAAGACATTGCGAACGCTCTGCGCTGACGTGAGGACGGACAGAAGGAGCAACGTTGATATAACGAAATTTCTCATTTGCTAATACAAAAAAAGTGGAAAGTGACGGAATCATGCCATTCGCATGGCAGGATTCCCCACAATCCACTCGTCACTGAATACTATATAAAGAATTTTACTTTTCCTCAAGTTTCTTGAGAATCTCCTGACAGAGCATGTAGCTCTTGATCATCATGCGCGGAATGTGGAACGGACCCTTGAAGAGGTTGCCCTTGGCGGGCTGTGCCACTGTTCCGTCGCGGTGGAGATAACCATACCATTCGCCGTACTCCGGATCAGGGAAATGAGCGTAAGTCCACTCGCTGATGCGCTCGTGGCGGTAGAGATATTTCTCGTCGCCGGTAGCGAGATAAGCGTAGAGCGATGCGATGATGGTCTCGCACTGCGGCCACCAGAACTTCATGTCCTGCGAATAGTCCTGTGAAGGCAGGTTGAGGCAGTCGCGGAAGTTGATGATGCCGCCGTACTCCTTGTCCCATCCCCAGTCCCAAGACCAGTCGAAGATGGTGAGCGCCATGTCGAGCATATCCTTGTCCCAACCGCGGAGCTTTGCCTCCTCCATGATAAACCATACGGTCTCGATGCAATGACCCGGATTGATGGTACGTGTCATATTGGTGTTGACAAACTCGCCGTTCATGCCTACTGTCTCGAGCAAGCACTTGAATTCGGGGTGGATGAAGTACTTCTTGAGCTTTGCTATCGACTCGTCAATCTGTGCTGTGAGCTTCGGATCGTTAACCACCTTGCGGATGCACGAACCCACGTTGATGAGAATCATGATGATGCTGTGGCTCTGGAGCTGCACGTTCGGCTCGAACTTCTCAGGCAGGAAGCCCGGAGTGTTGAGGAAGCGCTGTGTGTCCTCGAAAATCTGGAGCGCACGCTGTGCCCAGTGCTGGTCGCCTGTGGCAAGAGCATACTCAGACATTGCTATCGAGGCGAATGTCTCTGAGAAGACATAGCGGCGCTTGCGGAGCGGCTGTCCGTCAGCGGTTACAGAGAAATACATGTGTCCCTTCTCGTCGAAGCAGTGCTTCTCTATGAATTCGAGCGTTGACTTGGCAGCGTCGAGCCACATCTGGTTTTTCTCTACGTTGTTGTATGCGAAAGCGCATATAAAGGCGAAGCGTCCCTGAAACCACACCGACTTGGTGGAGTCCATCAGCGAGCCGTCACGGTTCACACAAGTGTAGACACCTCCGTTCTCACGGTCCCATCCATGCTCCATCCAGAACGGCATGATGTTCTCTGTGAGGTCCTTCTTGTAGGAGTCTGCCCACGACTGGATATATTCTTTTACGTTCATTTCTGATTTGTTGTTTTTAATGTTGTTGGCGCATTAGAACTTGTTGGCGCGCTCGAAGAAACCGATTTCCTCCAGCTCCTTCTTCATCTGTGCTTCCTCCTCGTCAGTCATGTTGCGGAACGGCACACGGTTAGGTCCGAGGTCGAATCCGAGGAGCTTCATGATGCGCTTTCCGCCTACGATGTTGCCGCGGAAGTGGCAGATGACGTTGATGACAGCCTGAGAGAAGTTCTGCTTCTCGCGGGCAGTCTCGATGTCGCCGTTGTTCCAAGCCTCGATAATGCCAACGAGCTCACGACCGTTATAGTTGGTGGTGCCGCCGATGCCGCCACGTGCGCCGCCCTGTGCAAGGCTGGGGAGTATGGTCTCGTCCTGTCCGTGGAGCATGTCAAACTTGCCACCACCGTAAAGGCGACACTGGTTGTATTCATACAGCGACTCGTATGTATACTTGATGCCGGCGAAGTTGGGGATGCGTCCGTCTACAGCCTTCAGCAGGTCAACCATGGGAAGGAATGCGCCGTTGAATGCGGGGATGTGATAATAATAGAAGGGCAGCTCAGGAGCAGCCTTTGCGATGGTCTCGCAGTACTCGACGAGTTCCTCGATGCGGCCGATCTTCGGGAATGGAGGAGCCATCGAACCGATACCCCATGCTCCGATTTTCTGGGCATGCTCGGCAAGGCGCACACTCTCACGCAGGCAGCAGCTGCCCACATGCACAATCACCTTAAATCCCTCTGGAGCTACAGACACCCAGCGCTCAGCCAGCTGCATACGCTCTTCGGTGGTGAGCATATAGCCCTCACCTGACGATCCGTTGATGAACACACCCTTGAGACCGTTCTTCTGCAACATCTTTGCATAAGCCTCGATGGGTTCGAGATTGACATCACCGTTGGGATGGAACGGTGTGAAAGGAGCGTCAATAAGTCCGATGATCTTTTCCATAGTTTTCACTTTTTTATTTAGTTTGTTGTTTAACTATATTATTATGTACGAATAGTTGTCTGTTTTTATTATTGCCCGTGGATTACTCCATGTTGTCGGTTGTGGGGCGCAGGCACGAAAGTTGGAGCACGAGTGCAAGGAGCACGATGCATCCGAGAATGGCGAAGCCAAGTCCGAGGTTGCCTCCGTCTGTCCACTTGCCGAGAACGTGCGTAACGGCAGCTCCTGCGAATACGCCCACCATGTTCATCACGCCGTAAGCTGTGGCACGATAACGGGCAGGGATAATCTGGCAGAGGATGGGCATGTTGTTGGCATCGAACATACCGAAGCCCATTCCGAAGAACAGTCCGGCTCCGACGATGGCGATGACGCTATGCCCGAAACCGAGGAGCACGAGGGCGGGAATGGTCATTCCCAGTCCGATGGCACTCGTATATATACGTCCGCGTATGTTGCGCTTCACCCAGTTGTCAGACAGGATGCCTCCCACGATTACGCCAATGAACGAGCTGGCGGCTATGGTGATGGTTGACATCGGACCTGCTTCTGACATCGGAATGTCAAGATTGGTGGCGAAGAGTGTCGGCAGCCAGTTCTTTGTAGCCCAACCCGGCAGACTCGGTACGGCGAAATAGATGAGTATCACCCAGAAAGCCCAGGTGGAGAACACCACAGCAAGACCGCGCCAGATGCTTTCTTTCGGCGTCTGCATTTCAGGTCCTGCGACCTTCGACTGCTCCTTACGCTTGTCCATAAGGCACAATGCCAATACCACGGAGTAAGCAATGCCGATGATTCCGAACCAGTGGAAGGTGCTGTGCCATGAGAATGTGGCTGCGATGGTGGCGCCGAAACCTCCGACTGCCTGACCTACATACAGTCCGGTCATGTGGATGCCGATGGCGAGTGAGCGCGATTTGCCCTCATGCCAGTCAGCTATGAGTGAGAGTGCAGAGGGTATGTAGAGTGCTTCGCTGATGCCCATCAGCGCGCGGAGCCAATAAAGTTGTGTGAAATCTGTAGCATATCCCATGAGATATGTCACCGCCGACCATACGAAGAGGCTTCCTACGACGAGCCATTTGCGGCTAAGGCGGTCTGCCACCACTCCTGCAAACGGACTTACTATGCCGTAAATCCAGAGAAAGACTGCCATCAGCGCACCGAAAGCTTCCGCCTTGTTGAGCTCGGCTATGTCTGCCTTCATGGCCTCCTGCATCGTGGAGAGCATCTGTCGGTCCATGTAATTAAGAAGGGCGACAACCCACAGGAGAGCAACAACAATCCAGGGGTAAAATTTGTTATGTCTCATTAGTTTTCAAGATTTGTTAGTATGAGGTTTGTTTTGTTATTCGTTCTTAGGCTTTAAGCAAGTGCAAAATTATAACTAATTTTTGAGAAAACATCCAGTTAGACGAAATAATATTCAAAAAAAGTATTACTTACGAAATATTTTTAAAAAGTAACGGTGGGTTATCTCAACGTAGATAACACAAAAAAACATAAAAGACATGGGTATTTTACTGCCTTTATGTCGGAATTCAGATAATTAGCATTAACTTTGTAGTCTTTAAATAGTATAATAATAAGGTGTGTAGGGCAACAATCTGACAAAGCGTCAATAGCGTTCCCTGCCTGCCGTTTTTTTAACGAATAATCAACAGACATCTGAATGGAAACAAAGAACAAGCTCGTTGACGCCATTGTCAAGGGTATTCAAGAGAAGAAAGGACAAGACATCGTAATCGCTGACCTTCGTGAGGTGGACGGCTCCATCGCCAACTACTTCGTAATCTGCCAAGGTTCGTCGCCTTCGCAGGTGGAAGCCATCGCCGATTCAGTGAGCGAGACAGCACGTATCGATGCCGGCGAGAAGCCTATTAACGTAGTTGGTCTGCCGCAGGCTTACTGGGTGGGCATGGATTATGGAGACGTTCTCGTACATATCTTCATACCTGAGGCACGCAATTTCTACAACCTCGAGGACCTTTGGCAGGACGCCGCCGTCACTGAGGTGCCCAACATCGACTGATTATAGGGCGGCAGAAATCCATACGGCATGAGTTCTTTCATGTGATAAATAAAACTTCTTAACAGTAAAACATGGACAATAACAACAATCCCGGAGGAGACAAGCAGCCGAAGATGCCCAAGTTCAATATGAACTGGCTTTACACTGTCATCATCCTCTTGCTTGCCATACTCTTCTTCACGGACGGTGGCACATCGTTCCTTGGGGGTGTCACACCCGATCAAGAAGCCACTTATACGAAGTTTAAGACATACGTGGACAAAGGCTACGCCGAGAAAGTGGTGGTCAATAAGGACAAAAGCACCCTGCGCATGTATGTTCGACAGAAGAACATACGCGATGTCTTCGGCAAAACAGCCCAGCAGGTGGGTGCACATCCGTGCGTAAGCGTAACCTATGGTTCGCCGGACGCGCTCGATACGTATCTCGCTAATGCGCTTAAAGATCGCAAGATTGTGGATTACAGCTATGAGATGGACTCTAATTCCGGACTCATGACGCTGTTCTACACCTTCGGACCGATTCTCTTCTTCGTTGTGCTATGGCTCTTTATGATGCGCCGCATGGGCGGTGGCGGAGGAGGCGGAGGCGTCTTCAACGTCGGAAAGTCAAAGGCACAGATGTATGAGAAGGGCAACGACCTTGGCATTACGTTCAAGGACGTGGCAGGACAGGCCGGAGCCAAGCAGGAGGTGCAGGAGATTGTAGACTTCCTTAAGGAGCCGCAGAAATACACTGACCTCGGAGGAAAGATTCCTAAGGGTGCATTGCTCGTAGGCCCTCCGGGAACAGGTAAGACGTTGCTGGCGAAGGCTGTGGCAGGTGAGGCTGGCGTACCGTTCTTCTCAATGAGCGGTTCTGACTTCGTTGAGATGTTCGTCGGCGTTGGAGCAAGCCGCGTTCGCGACCTCTTCCGTCAGGCAAAGGCAAAGTCGCCCTGCATCATCTTCATCGACGAGATTGACGCCGTAGGACGTGCACGTAGCAAGAACCCGTCAATGGGTGGCAACGACGAGCGTGAGAATACGCTTAACGCGCTGCTTACAGAGATGGACGGATTCGGCACCAACAGCGGTGTTATCATACTTGCAGCCACCAACCGTGCTGATATGCTCGACAAGGCGCTGCTCCGTGCAGGACGTTTCGACCGTCAGATCAATGTGGATCTGCCCGACCTTACCGAGCGTAAGGAGATATTCCAGGTGCATCTCAGAAAGGTGAAGATTGACGAGACCGTGGATATCGACTTCCTTTCACGTCAGACTCCGGGATTCTCCGGTGCCGATATCGCCAACGTCTGCAACGAGGCTGCCCTCATTGCCGCACGTCATAACAACAAGACCGTGGGTAAGCAGGACTTTCTTAACGCCGTGGACCGTATCATAGGCGGTCTGGAGAAGAAGACAAAGGTGATGACCAACGACGAGAAGCGCACCATTGCCCTTCACGAGGCTGGACACGCCACTGTGTCATGGTTCTGCGAACACGCCAATCCGCTCGTTAAGGTGAGCATCGTACCGCGCGGTCGTGCATTGGGCGCCGCATGGTATCTGCCCGAAGAACGACAGATTACCACCAAGGAGCAGATGCTCGACGAGATGTGCTCATTGCTCGGAGGACGCGCCGCTGAGGAACTTTTCACCGGTCATATATCCACTGGAGCCATGAACGACCTCGAGCGTGCCACTAAGTCGGCATTCGGAATGGTGGCATACGCCGGTATGAGCGACCGCCTACCGAACATTTGCTACTATAATAACGAGGAATATCAGTTCCAGCGTCCTTACTCGGAGACCACTGCAAAGACAATCGACGACGAGGTGCTGAAGATTATTAACGACGAGTATGCACGAGCCAAAGCCATCCTTAAGGAGCACAGCGAGGGACATAACGAGCTGGCTGAACTCCTCATCAAGCGTGAGGTGATCTTCGCAGAGGACGTGGAACGCATCTTCGGAAAGCGTCCATGGGTAAGCCGTTCGGAGGAAATCATCGAGGACAACACGCCGAAACTGGAGGATATGCCTGAGGAAGTGCGTCAGGCACAGGCTGAGCATGAGGCTTCTGTCAAGGACAGCCACAACACAGAGTCTGACAACAAGGACGACGAAACTAATCAAAACGCATAGCCATTATGAGCGACAAAATGAAAAATCTTATAACACGAGCCATCACAGGCGTCTTCTTCGTAGCGGCTGTGGTGACGTGTTTCCTAAGGCCGGAGGCGATGATATTCCTCTTCGCCTTAGTGACCGGACTGACCGTATGGGAGTTTACGGGCATTGTCAACAACATTGAGAACGTAAGCGTCAACCGCTTCCTCTCCACCGTTGCAGCCGTCTACTTCTTCCTCGGCATGGCTGGCTACTGCTCTGGCATCGTACCCTCGGCAGTATTCATTCCCTATCTGCTCACCGTTGTGTATATGTTCATCTCCGAACTCTACACCAAGGCGCCCAATTCCATCAATAATTGGGCGTACACCATGCTCTCGCAGATGTATATTGCCTTGCCGTTCGCCACTCTCAACGTGTTGGCATTCCGCGGCATCGGCGATATGGTCTACTATAATTACCTGCTCCCGCTGAGCGTCTTCATCTTCCTTTGGACCAACGACACCGGCGCTTATCTCTCCGGATCGCTCTTCGGAAAGCACAAGCTCTTCCCGCGAGTGTCTCCGGGAAAGAGCTGGGAAGGCAGCATCGGAGGCGGCATTCTCGTCCTCCTCGTGGCCACAGCCATAGGATGGTATGAGAATTCCGGCATGCATGATGTGGCTGAAGGCTTGGCAATGTCGGTGCCCGCATGGATGGGACTGGGTCTTGTAGTGGTGTTCTTCGGCACATGGGGCGACCTCGTTGAGTCGCTCTTCAAGCGCACCGTGGGCATCAAGGACTCGGGCAACATCCTCCCCGGACACGGAGGAATGCTCGACCGATTCGACTCTTCCCTCATGGCAATCCCGGCAGCGGTGATATACATCTACACGCTGACGCTGATTTAACCCTCACGCTTATACATTATAATATATATAGTATAGAATGAAGATAGGAATAATTGTGGCGATGGACAAGGAGTTTGCTCAACTGCAGACCCTCGCCACCGACAAGAATACAGAGAGCCATGCCCATTACGACTTTGTAACTGGTCGCATCGGCGACAATGAAGTCATCATGATGCAGTGTGGCATCGGAAAGGTTAATGCTGCTATCGGAGCCGATCAACTCATCAGCTGCTACCATCCTGACATCGTCATCTCCACCGGTGTGGCTGGTGGAGCCGATACAAGCCTTGAGGTAATGGACGTGGTTGTATCCACGGAGTGCTGCTATCACGACGTTTATTGCGGCGACGAATGTGCAAAGGGTCAGATTCTGGGACAGCCCGCACGCTTCGCTTCCAGCAAGGAGCAGGTGGAAAAGGCGCTGAGTCTGGATTGCGACACTCGTGTCCGCGGCGGACTAATCGTCACTGGCGACTGGTTTGTTAACACTCGCGAGAAGATGCAGACCATCCTTAACGACTTTCCCGACGCTATGGCAGTGGACATGGAGAGTTGCGCCATCGCACACACATGCCACAAGACCGGCGTTCCCTTCGTCAGCTTCCGCATCATCAGCGACATTCCTCTCAAGGACCACAAGGCGCAGATGTATTACGACTTCTGGGAGCGCATGGCTGAAGGCTCGTTTGAGGTGACCAAGGCGTTCCTCGCTAAACTCTAAACCAATCAAACAAGACATTATGGACAAGATACCAAGTTTCACTATTGATCATAACCACCTTCTGCGTGGCATATACGTTTCACGCAAGGACAACGTAGGCGGCGATGTTGTCACCACCTTCGACATCCGCATGAAGGAGCCAAACCGCGAGCCGGCGCTCCATGCCGGTGCGCTCCACACCATTGAGCACCTCGCTGCCACATACCTGCGCAACGACCCTCAGTGGAAGGACAGCATCGTTTATTGGGGTCCGATGGGTTGCCTTACTGGCAATTATCTGCTCATGAAGGGCGACCTTCAGCCTCGCGACATCGCCGATCTCATGAAGCGCACCTTCGAGTTCGTGGCTTCATTCGAGGGCGAAATCCCTGGAGCGGCACCCAAAGACTGCGGTAACTGGCTCCTCCACGACCTGCCAATGGCACGTTGGGAGTCGCGCAAGTTCGTTGACGAAGTGCTCTCGCAGCTCAAGGACGAGAACATGACATATCCTACTATAGAGGAATAACCATCGCATTCTGCTTGCAGAATCATCATAAAGCATATCCCCATAATCAGCTTTTCGCTTATTCTTAGATAAGAAAAGCCGATTATGGGGATTACTTTTTATATGTCTATCGTGAATTATTCATACCTTTTTGCATTTTTACGCCTTGTTGTTTTGACAAATCGCAAATAATCTTTAAATTTGCGTTTTCAGAGTGAAAGCAATATATGTCGAATCATTAAACAGACAAGGTTATGAATAAACTTTTACTATCATTTGCATTTTGTCTTACCACCATCACCTCGTTTGCCCAGGAAGCGGCAGACCGAATGATGGTGCATCAGAAGGATGGCAGCGTACGAAGCTATGCCATCAGTAATGTTGACAGCGTGACGTTCGGCAAGAGCGATGTGCAAGGCGACGTCACCGTCACCGTGATGGCAAGTATGGGCAGTATGGCGTATGGATCTGCCACAATGCCGGAAGGTTGCCGAAACGGTGATATTGCTCTCATTCCCAACGACGGCACAGTGACAGACTATTCGGCTTACATAAGAAGCCATTCCACTATAAAGATGACTCAGGCCACCAACACGTGGACTTACTCCACCCTTGAACCCGCCGGCCGCTATATTGTTGCTGCACAGGCTTACGACGATATGGGCGCAGTGGTGAGCATGGGCTATGCCGAGCTTAATCCCGGTACGGGTGACGTGGTGGATCTCGGTGAGGGAGCCAATACCTACATCGTCCCTGCGAAGGGCAGATACAGCTTCATGCCTCTGCATATCGACGGTTCGCGCATCTCCGGCATCAGCAGCGTAGACTGGCTTTGGAGCACACGCACCAGCAATCAGAACAGCGCTCAGGGCCTTGTCTCTGACATACAGATAGAGGACAACGGACGTATCAGCTTCGATGCTACGGGCGAGAAAGGTTCAGTAGTATTCGCTGCGTTCGACGCTGACAACAAGGTAATATGGACTTGGCTTATCTGGTGTACTGACAAGCCCGCGACAATGCGATACGCCAACGGCGTGGAGTTTATGGACCGCAACATGGGTGCTATTAGTGCCAACCCCGAGGACGGCACCGACACATGGGGACTTCTTTGGCAATGGGGACGCATAACGCCGTTCTTCGGTGGCTATGCAGAGAACGAGTGGGAGGCAAGCGACGCTTTCAAGGAGTCGAAGGCATGGACTGTCGTCAACACCAAGTATGATTATCAGTGGGCGTATAAGCTTGAGGGCACCAGCATAGAGGGCGCCATTGCCGCACCGTTCACGCTGTTCAATGACGACCTTACGTGCGACTGGCATGTCCCAGCAGACCTCACGCTGTGGTCGTCCACCACAAAGACCAACTACGATCCCTGTCCTGCGGGCTATCGTCTGCCCTCTGCATCGGAGCTGGCTGTCCTTTACGACATCGATTTGGCTGCCGACGGCAGTGGCTACACCTATACATATAACGGCAATACGGCTTGGTGGCCCTCATCGGGTAGCGGTCGCGAGTTCGACACTGGCTGCAATATTATCGGAAAGAGCACCTTCTTCCTCTGGTCTGCTTCAGCCGAATACGTCAACAACTTCCTCATGGGCTATTCCGACTTCCCCGCTGCCTATCGCTTCACCGCCAACAACAATACGCGTTACAACAACGTGGTGGGCAACCGCTCCTTCGCCCATGCCATCCGCTGCGTTGTAGACAATAAGTGATATAGGGTGTGCTATGACAAAAACAAAAAAAAACTCACTTTCTCGCGAAAGTGAGTTTTATCAACAACAAAATTCATTCATTTTCGCCACGCCTCTGCGCGACTTACATAACCTTGATAATTGATCTTTCTTTTAGTTTTCTGTCTTAAATAACATTGCTTAATGTGTATGAAACGTAATCTGATGTATTTTTATTACTAAAATCTATAACTCTCTAATTACCTCAATCTTATTATCTATTACCTATAGATTATTTCTTGTTTTTTTCTGAAAGCAAAGTTAGCGGTTTTGTCTCAAACTGACAAATTATTTCAACAAACCCCCACTTTTAGTCCAAGAACACCGCATTAGGGATAATTTGAGCACGTCACATTGTGCAAAAACCTATGCCAAAACTAATAATAATGCGATGATAGTGACGTTATTCGACCGATTTGAGTTAACTTTGCACCACACAAGAAAACAATAAACGTTTATATAAGAATATGAAGACCTTCAAACGATTCCTGCCAGACCTACTGGTAGCATTGGTTTTTGCTGTCATCGCGTTTGCCTATTTCTTCCCGGCAGACACCGAAGGACGCATCCTTTATCGTCACGACTCCTCCGCAGGACGCGGATCTGGAGTGGAGTTGACGGAGTATTATCAGCGTACCGGAGAACGCACACGCTGGACCAACTCTCTCTTCGGAGGCATGCCTACTTATCAGATGGCTCCTTCTTATGACAGCCAGTCCGTCCTCAATCAGGTGGGCAATTTTTATCATCTCTGGCTTCCCGAGAACGTGTGGTACGTCTTTGCTTACCTTCTCGGATTCTACATCCTTCTCAGAGCCTTCGATTTCCGTCGCGAGCTGGCTGTGCTTGGCTCCATAATATGGGCGTTCAGCTCCTATTTCTTCATCATCATAGCCGCCGGACACATCTGGAAGGTAATAGCCTTAGCTTATATGCCGCCGATGATAGCGGGCATTGTGCTTGCCTATCGTGGCAAGTATCTGTGGGGATTCATCGTCACAGCCATATTCACGGCGCTTGAGATACAGGCCAATCACGTGCAGATGACATATTATTATATGTTCATCATCCTCTTCATGGTCATCGCTTACCTCGTCGACGCCATCCGCAACAAGCGCCTCGCGCAGTTCGGCAAGGCCACTGGCGTGTGCTTCGTGGCTGCTGCCATCGGCGTGGTCATCAATCTCAGCAACCTCTATCACACTTGGCAATACACACAGGAGTCGATGCGAGGCAAGAGCGAACTGGTGAAGAAGAACACCGCCAACCAGACATCAAGCGGTCTCGACCGCGACTATATCACGCAGTGGAGCTACGGCATCGACGAGACGTGGACTCTCCTCGTGCCTAACGCCAAGGGTGGAGCCTCTGTTCCTCTCGCCATGAACGAGAAGGCTATGGAGAAAGCTGACCCTCAGTTCTATCAGATTTATCAGCAGTTGGGTCAGTATTGGGGCAATCAGCCGGGCACAAGCGGTCCTGTGTATGTGGGTGCCTTCGTGCTCATGCTCTTCATCCTCGGACTCTTCATCGTGAAAGGTCCGATGAAGTGGGCGCTGTTCTTCGCCACATTGCTCTCCGTGCTCCTCTCATGGGGCCGCAACTTCATGTGGTTCACTGATCTCTTCATCGATTACGTTCCGATGTACGCCAAGTTCCGAACCGTGGCGTCTATCCTCGTCATAGCTGAGTTCACCATCCCGTTGCTTGCCATGCTCGCCCTGAAGAAGATTCTGGACACCCCCGACTTCTTCACCAGCAAGACTAAGCTCTATCTCGGTACGGCTAAGAACAACATCCTCTCATGGAACACCACCAACATGACCTTCGTATGGGCAAGCTTCGCAGCCACAGCCGGCATGGCTCTGCTCTTCGCCATCATGCCCTCGGTGTTCTTCCCTGACTATATCTCGGCTTCCGAAATGGAGCAGATGCGTCAGATTCCGGCAGAATATCTGAATCCGCTTATCAGCAATCTGCGCGACGTGCGCATCTCCATCTTCACCGCCGACTGCTGGCGCACCTTCTTCGTAGTGGCTGTCGGCACAGCCGTTCTGCTCCTGCTGCGCTATAAGAAGCTGCAGCCGAAGTGGGCTGTCGGTGCCATCATCGTGCTCTGCCTCGTGGATATGTGGCAGGTCAACAAGCGCTACCTCAACGACGAGATGTTTGTGGAGCGCAGCGTGCGTGAGGAGCCGGTACGCGAGACTGCCACCGACCGTCAGATTCTTCAGGACAAGGGTGCTGACTATCGCGTCCTCAACCTTGCCTCCAACACCTTCAACGAGAACGAGACGTCATACTATCATAAGTCTATCGGCGGCTATCACGCTGCCAAGCTGCGTCGTTATCAGGAGATGATCGAGTATTACATCGCTCCCGAGATGCGCCAGATGATGTCTGCCATAGCTGATGCGCAGGGCGACATGACTCGTGTGGCAGGCGACTCTATCTATCCTGTCCTCAACATGCTCAACACGAAGTACGTCATCCTCCCCTTGCAGGGTGGTCAGACTGTGCCAGTGCAGAATCCTTACGCTTACGGCAACGCTTGGTTTGTGGACAATGTCCGCTACGTAGCCAACGCAAATGAGGAGATTGAAGCTGTAGGCAAGATTAATCTGCGCCATGAGGCTGTGGCTGACAAGAAGTTTGAGGAGACTCTCGGCAAGTCTGCCGCCAACAACAACAACGCCGTGGTAAGTCTCAAGAAGTATGAGCCTAACGAACTCGCTTACGAGGTGCAGTCTGAGAAGGGCGGCATCGTGGTGTTCTCTGAGATTTATTATCCGGGATGGACAGCCACTGTGGACGGTCATGACGTGCCCGTAGGACGTGTCAACTACATTCTGCGTGCCATCAACGTCATGCCGGGCAAGCACAACGTGGTGCTGACCTTCAAGCCGGTATCCGTTAAGCGCACCGAGACAGCCGCTTACGTGGCTTACACGCTCCTCATCATCGCCATCATCCTTGGCGTGGTGTTCGAGGCAAGACGTCGTTCAAAGGAAGTTAAGGAGAAAACTGCTGAATAATATGCAGCTCCAGACTCCCGTCATCATACAGCAGGCCCCGTTCAGCATCTCTCCCATGGAGAGCATGCTCTTCGTGGGCTCCTGCTTTGCTGACAACATAGGCAGGTTGTTCGTGGAGGATAAGTTTCGCGCCACGGTCAACCCCTTTGGTGTCATGTATAATCCTGCGAGCATCCTCCATACCGTCGAGCGCCACCTTGCCGACCATGATGCTCCCCGCACAGCCGTCTTCACGCTCGGCACCAACCACGTCTACATCCTTAACGAGACGGGCGAGATAGTGGACAACTGCCAGAAGCGTCCGCAGCGTCTCTTCACGGAGCGCGAGCTGACGGTAGACGAGTGCGCCTCTTACCTCCGTCGTGCCGTTGAAGCGCTGCGTGCGAAGCGTGATGACGTCCGTGTCATTATCACGGTCAGCCCCATCCGCTACGCCAAGTACGGTTTCCACGGATCGCAGCTTTCCAAAGCCACGCTATTGCTGGCTGCCGACAAGTTGGTGAAGGAGTATGCGTCCTCTGACCATTCCTGCAAGCTGGCGTATTTTCCTGCTTACGAAATCGTTAACGACGAACTGCGCGACTATCGCTTCTATCGTGAGGACATGCTCCATCCCTCTGACCAAGCCGTGAAGTACATCCACCAACGCTTCGCCGACACTTTCTTCTCCAACGACACGCACGCCTTCCTGAAGAAATGGCAACCAATAAAAACCGCCCTAAACCACCGCCCCTTCAACCCCGACTCGGAAGACTACAAGGCTTTCCTCGCAAAGGCAAAGGAGGACGAGAGAAAGTTGGTGGAGGAATACGTGTCTTAAAAATCCGTAATCAACATCCTTCGCACCCTCATCCGTGTAAATCAGCGTAATCTGTGGGAGACTCCCTCGCACCCTGTGATTAACATGGATATCTCGGATGCAGCTTGAGAAGATATTCTCCCACAGATGCCACAGATTGTCACAGATTTTTTTCTTTGAATACGGATTTTTCTGCTGTGCAAGTCTGCATTTAAGGCAGTGCTTTAACAAAAACCTTACTCCACAGTCCGCTTGTGCTTTTCGAGCCTTCGGCAATTCCTTTATGTCATATATGGTCTTATGAGAACAAGTTCTCACGCCCATTTATGCCATAAAGTAATGAGAGGCTGTTGCCTCTCTCGAAAAGCACAAACGGAAAAAACAAAGAAAAACACAAGGTAGCGGACGTCACCCGCCGTCTGCTTGTGTTTTTCTTTGTTTTTTCCGCTTATGGGCGCGTGCTATGCACAAATAAAAGGCTTTGCGTTAGGTTGTCGAGAACTGGTTCTCGTAAGACCTGACGCAAAGTCTTTTATTTAAACCCGATAGGGTTTGCGCCCATAAGCGGACTGTGGAGTAAGGTTTTTGTCAAAGCCCTGCCTAATATTATCCCTAACACTCTGTAGTCCAATGCAACCCCAGGAGCCTACCTTTTAAACCTTTCCACTTCTTCCTCGTCTATTTACACAGACTAAAAACACAAGCCAATGACACGGAAGATATTATTATTTATGTTGCTTGTCGTCTCTGCTCTGACCGCAAGCGCACAGGAGTGCAGGATAACCGGCTCTGTCATCGACAAGGATTCGAAGGAGAAGATGGAGCAGACCACCGTGCAGCTTCTTCGCAAGGACAGCTCGTACGTAGCCGGTACGGTTACCGACGATAGGGGAGAGTTCGCCCTGAAGGTAGACCGCAAGGGAGAGTACATCCTCAAAATCTCCAGCGTTGGCTACGACAACACGTATCGTAATGTCCATGTCACCGACCCTGCGAAGGACATCCGTCTCGGCGAAATCACTGCCAAGGCTTCCGCTATCATACTCAAGGGCACCATCGTCACTGCCAACGCCGCGAAGGTGACGCTCAGCAAGGACACCTTCGTATATAATGCCGCGGCGTTCCGCACACCCGAAGGCTCCACCATCGAAGAACTGGTGAAGCGTCTGCCAGGTGCGCAGGTCGGCGACGACGGCAAGATAACCATCAATGGCAAGGAGGTGAAGAAGATAAAGGTGGACGGTAAGGAGTTTATGGTCGGCGACACCAAGACGGCGATGAAGAACCTTCCCACCAGCATCGTCAACAAGGTGAAGGCGTATGACGAGAAGAGCGACCTTGCCAAGGTCACCGGCATCGATGACGGCAACGAACAGACCGTACTCGACTTCGGCATTAAGCGCGGCATGAACAAGGGTGTCTTCGCCAATGCCGACCTCTCCTACGGCACGCACGACAGATACGCAGAGAGGCTGATGGGCGCTTACTTTGATTCCAAGTTGCGCATGATGGGCTTCGGATCGTTCAACAACACCGGCGACATGGGATTCCCAGGTGGCGGCGGACGCGGCTCCTTCGGAATGGGACGCAACGGTCTCAACACGTCCAACATGGCTGCGACGCACTTCAATTACGAGGACGGCAAGACGCTCTCGCTGAACGGTTCGGTAAGATGGAACCACCGCAACGGCGACGTGCGTTCGGAGTCGGCTTCAGAGAACTTCGTCGGTTCCACCAATTCGTTCTCTAACTCGCTCAACCAGAGCAACACGCAGAACGACTCATGGAATGCGCAGATGCGACTGGAATGGCGTCCTGACACGCTCACCAACATCCTCTTCCGTCCATCGTTCGGTCTGACGAAGAGCGACGGCAAGAGCACGTCCGCATCGGCACAGTATAACGATGACCCATACGCTTACTCCGAAAGCCCGCTCTCTGACGCTGCTATCAGCAAGATGGCGGAGCTGGGCAAGATGGTCAACACGTCGCGAACTGGACAGATCAGCCATAGCGAGACAAAGAAGATGGGAGCTATGCTCCAGCTCAACAGAAAGTTGGGTTCGCGCGGACGCAATGTCACGCTGCGCGGCGACTTCAGCTATTCCGATACGGACAGCAAGGCGCTCTCCACCAACAACGTGCGCCTCTATCAGCAGAAGGACCGCTTCGGCAACGACTCGACGTACCAGACCAACCGCTTCAACGTCACGCCCACAAAGCAGTATAGCTACGCCGTGCAGACCACGTACAGCGAGCCGCTCTGGCGTGCCGCCTTCCTGCAGCTGAGTTATCAGTTCAAGTATGCCTACAGCAAGAGCGACCGTGCCACGTACGACTTCTCCAACCTCGGCGACGACTTCTTCTCTGGCTTGGCACCGCATTACCGCGGATGGGACGACTATCTCAACCGACTGGACCGTCCGTATGAGGAATACGAGGACCGTGCGCTGAGTCGTTACTCTGAATACCATAACTACACGCACGACATCGACCTCATGCTGCGCGTCATCAGAGAGAAATATCAGTTGAACGTGGGTGTGAAGGTGCAGCCGCAGATGTCGAAGTTCAAGCAGGACTATCAGGGCGTATTCACCGACACCACACGCACCGTCACGAACGTCACGCCGACGCTCGACTTCCGCTATCGTTTCTCGAACGTGAGCCAGCTGCGCGTCAACTATCGCGGCACGACGTCGCAACCTTCCATGACAGACCTTCTCGACATCACGGACGACAGCGATCCGCTGAACGTCACGAAGGGTAATCCGGGTCTGAAGCCGTCGTTCACGAACAGCCTCCGTGCGGAATACAACAACTACATCGAGAAGCACCAGATGGCTATAATGACGAGTCTTAACTATCAGAACACGCGCAACAGCATCGGCTATCGTGTGTCGTACGACGAGCAGACGGGTGGCAGGACCACACGACCGGAGAACATCAACGGCAACTGGAATGCGTCGGGTATGGTGGTATTTAACATGGCTATTGACACGGCTGGCTACTGGAACATCAACACGTTCACCAATCTTGACTATCAGAACCGTGTGGGTTATGTCAGCGTAGGTCGCAACGCCGACTCGCAGCGCAACATCACGCGCTCCACAAGTGTGGGCGAGCAGTTGGGCGTGGGTTATCGCAACTCATGGCTGGAGGTGGAGCTGAACGGTTCGCTCGACTATATGCACGCCCGTAACAACCTCCAGACGCAGAGCAATCTCGACACATGGCAGTTTGCCTACGGCACCACCGTCAACATCACTGCCCCATGGGGAACGAGTCTTTCTACGGACATCCGTGAGAATTCAAGGCGTGGCTATGCGGACAAGTTGATGAACACGAACGAGTTGATATGGAACGCGCAACTCTCGCAGGGCTTCCTGAAGGGCAACGCCCTGACCGTCTCGCTCCAGCTCTACGACATCCTCCACAACCAGACCAACTTCTCCAGAACGGTATCGGCAATGAATCGCAGTGACATCCAGTACAACTCCATCAACAGCTACGCCATGCTCCACGTCATCTACCGCCTAAACCTCTTCGGTGGCAAGCAGGCAAGGAGTGGTATGAGAGGTCAAGGACAGCGAGGACAGGGACGACCGGACAGAATGGGCCCGCCGCCCTCTGGCATGCGCCTGGGAATGGGAGGCAGACCGCCGCACCGATTCTGATAGATAATGTTCTCCTACAGATGCCATAAATTTTCTTTTGATTACGGATTCATCTGAGTTTACTGAGGCTGCGCCCTTGAGATATTCTAACATCAGAATAATCAGATAAATCCGTAATCAACATCCCTCGCACCCACATCTGTGTAGATCCGCGTAATCTGTGGGAGACTCCTGCGCACCCTGTGATTAACATGGATATCTCGGATGCAGCTTGAGAGAATGTTCTCCCACAGATGCCACAGATTTTCACAGATGCAGCTTGAGAAGATATTCTCCCACAGATGCCACTATAGCAGCCAGTGCAAACCTAGGAGGCTATGGCGTCTCGCCGTAGCCACGCAGCCTACCATAGCAGAACAACCAGTCAGCGCCGTGTCCCGAGGGGACACGTATCTATCAGAAACCCACTGCAAGCTCCGAAGGAGCGCAGCTGTGGGATAGGCATCACTTCACCCTCTCTTGGTTCCGCAAAGCGGGACCGACTATAATCCTCAACATCATACGGTATGCGTCAGTCCCGCTCCGCGGAACCCGCAGCTCATACTCAATCTGCTTCCTTTCGTGGCTGCGTGGCTACCATAGCATAACGCTCAATCAACTATTACTTCATTTGCTTGCGTCCGTGGCTGCGTGGCTACGGCGAGACGCCATAGCCTCCTACGATTACCCTTTTTCTGCTGTGCAAGTCTCCACATGTCTTCTTACCTAAAAACATGTTCTTCATGTCTTCTTACCTAAAAACATGTTCTTCATGTCTTCTTGTCAAAAAAACATGTTCTTCATGTCTTCTTGTCAAAAAAACATGGCTTCATGTCTACTTGTCAAAAAAAATGGCTTCATGTCAACCATGCAAATATTGTACAAACGGTAAAAAACTGTTACAAAATAAAAATCTATTCTAGAGAATCAAAAAGCCGTTTTTATGGTGTTCTGCTGATCAAACAGCACCAATGCTTAACGATAGTGCCACTTTTACAGTACAATAGTGGCACTATTAGAGTGTAAAAGTGGCGCTATTGTATGATAATAGTGGCACTATTAGGGTGTAAAAGTGGCGCTATTGCAGCAAAAAGTGGCTCATTTGCAAGTCTGATTTCATAACATTTCTCGTCAAAATCGCATAACATACTGTGTATTAGTATGTTATCTGAAAATGCTCAAAACTCAAGAATTTCGCACCAAAGATTTCTTCGTGCGTTCAACTCATAGTATTGAGCGTTAGAAATGCAAATATTGTCATGCAAACTAACTGCCAAACAGGAATTTATCGGTGAGATTTGGTTAGGCAGGGCTTTGACAAAAACCTTTATCCACATACCTTTTGTTGTCACACCC
>ERZ1026862.365-NODE-365-length-29802-cov-11.069889_pt1 | contig 29802 bp, 19 predicted proteins | sample MGYA00380161_ERZ1026862 | MGnify/ENA primary metagenome ERZ1026862 (study PRJEB33269, sample SAMEA4719797) | human gut metagenome | biome: human-associated habitat; feature: organic feature; material: feces | place: Cameroon | collected 2013-10 ... | reverse complement strand
CTAATGAAAAAACTAATGAGATAGCCAATGAAATATTCAAGATAGGTATTCACACTCCTTTTTCGTTAGCCTTTCTTTAGTTACGGGCTTGCCATGTGCGAAGCACACTTTCCTTGCGAAGCAAGCCTAATTTCCCCAAGGGGAAACTTGCGTCCCCCCAAAAATATACGTTTTGCGATATGCGTATCCTATGAAAACGGTTATTCGCCTAGGCCCAATCGCACACCTAAAGGCGTGCGTAGTTTGATATTGTAATCCGTGTTAACCAGGCATGTGAACTCGGGATAAACCCTCATTCACATACCTCTGGCTACCTTATCTCACCCCTAACGGGGTAATCCATTATAATATGCCTTTATCGACAATAAACATCCTTATCGTTTCCGTATCAATCCCGTATCGTTCTCCTATCGTTCTCCTATTGTTCTCCTATTGTTCTCCTATCGTTCTCCTATTGTTCTCCTATTGGGGAAGCGGAAACAATACGGAAACAATACGGAATCGAACGGAGGATGAACGGAGGATGAACGAATGAGGAACGGTGGAATAAGGGTGGTTAATCTTACTATTATCTAAATTCTTACGACAATGGCAAAACTCAAACATACTATTGTGGATGTAAACATGTCATCTATCGACGACGATAAAATCCGATAAAACCATGCAGAATAAAATTATGAATTTTGAACACCCTACCTAACGGGGTGAGGCTGGCGCGTGAAAAATCTATCAAATATCATGCAGAACAAAATTATGGATCTTGAAATCCAACCTAACGCCCCCCCTTCTCTCCACGTCCCCATAAACTTTTATACGCATAATCTCGTATTTACACCAAATATAATGTAACTTTGCCACAGCAACTCTTTCTATACCGCCTTATGAAAAAAATTATACTTTACCTATATTATGCGGTGATGGTCGTGATGACTGTGGCTTGCAACTCTGATAATAGTAATTCCTATCACATAGGTGTGGCACAAACATCAAACGATGCTTGGTGCCAACAAATGGACGCGGAAATGTTGCGTGAGGCTTCGTTTAGTAAACGAAAAATAGAACTCGACATTCGTTCGTGTCAGATGAATCCACAGCTTCAAAAAGCGCAAATCGACAGTTTGGTCAATAAGGGTATTGACTTGTTAGTTGTTGCACCGTGCGATTCTGCTATAAATTCTCAAATAAAATCAGTTATAGAGCGTGGCATTCCAGTTGTTGTGCTTGGGCAGAGTGTGCCCGTAAAAGACTATACAGCTATAATAAAATTTGATAACTATGATTTAGGACGTGATATAGGTTCGTATGTAGCACATACACTCAATGACCAAGGAACAATCGTTGAGCTTATGGGCGATGCCAAAAGCCGTGTGACACAACAACGCCATAAAGGTTTGCACGATGTGCTTAAAAATTATCCTAACGTAAATATAATAGCTCAATGCTACATAGGGTGGGAGGGATTACACCTTGAAACCCAACTCGACTCTCTGTTTAATGCAGGCATTGTGCCTGATATTATTATAGCCTCCAATGATCGTACAGGTGTGCGCGTGAATGACTTGGCAGAGAAACGTAATCTTCATCACATTAAGGTGGTTGGGATAGACGGTTTGAATGTGTCTGATGGAGGATTGTATAATGTGGAGCAAGGGCAACTTTTTGCTACTTTCGTATATCCCACAGGTGGCGATAAAGTCATTCAAACAGCCTTGCAAATTTTGCAAAACACCCCCTATAAGCGCATCACCGAACTCACTCCTGCCATAATCGATGCATCGACCATGCGTGTGTTTCGTATGCAAATCAATCAGATGGCAGAAAAAGATCGTCGCATTGTGCAGATGGATACCGCGATTGACAAATCGCTCTCTGAAAATTCTATGCAACAAATGCTTCTCATTACCAGTGTCATTATTATCCTTCTTATTGGTGTTACATTGGTTATAGGCATTAAGGCATACTACGTGAGTATGCACCGCAACAAAATGCTCGACCTTCAAAAACGAAGACTCGAACAACAACACAATCAGTTGGTTGCAGTCACTCAGGACCTTGAAAAAAAGACCGAGGAACTCGAAGAAAGTACACGTCAAAAGTTGAGCTTCTTTACAGGGGTATCGCACGACCTACGTACTCCCCTAACGCTCATCTCTGCCCCCATAGAGCAATTGTGTAATGCGCCCAATCTTACCCCCGAGCAATACCACCTGCTCTATATGGTGCGAACCAACACCCGTACTCTAATTCGTATGGTAGGGCAGATGCTCGATTTTAGAAAGTTCGAAGAGGGTAAACTCCGTCTTAACACCACTTTGGTGCGCATAGACCAAGCACTTATGGGATGGTGCGATTCGTTTCGTGTGATAGCAAATCAAAAGTTGATTCGTTATAAAATCAATTTTGTGCAGCCAAACAACGTCGACTTGCTTCGTTGCACAGTAGATCGTGCCAAAATGGAGAGTGTGGTCTATAACATTCTTTCGAATGCCTTTAAATATACGCCCGAAGGTGGTAATATTGAGGTTAATGCGCACATTGAGGTTTCGGCAGACCATAATAACCAATTAGTCTTGGAATTTAAAGATTCGGGTAAAGGCATTGCAGCCGAGAAATTGTCTCATATCTTTGAACAATTCTATCAAGCCGATGTGAGCAATGATGGTTCAGGTATAGGACTTGCCATTGTGAAGATTTTTGTGGAGTTGCATGGTGGAACCATACATGCAGAAAGCAAGTTGGGCAAGGGAACACAAGTCATCGTTACCATTCCTTGTACACAACCCAAGACCAATATTCAGCCCTCTGATAGCGAAGAAACCGATGAATCCCTATCAATCGCATCTATGCCCGCATTGTCGCAAATAGGTAACGAGGTTGCAGAACCTCATAAGTTGCCCGAAGTGCTTATTATTGACGATAATGAAGACATTCGCAGCTATCTTACCCTGCTGCTTAAAGACAAATACACCGTAACCTGTGCAGCCAATGGACAAGAGGGCTTGCAAAAAGCTTTACGTATAGTGCCCGATGCCGTGATATGCGATGTCATGATGCCCGAAATGGATGGTTGGGAAGTATGTAAAAAACTGAAGAGCGATGCACATACTGCACAAATCCCTGTGATGCTACTCACAGCTTGTTCGCTCGAAGAACAACGCATCAAGGGGTTAGAGTGTGGTGCAGACTCTTATGTGTCAAAGCCTTTTAGTCCTGAGGTATTCTGTGTGCAACTCAAAAATCTTATTGCCAACCGTCAGCGTCTGCGCGAATATTTCGACAACAAGTCTATGTTCGCACCCCCCAATATCGAGAGTATAGACAAAGACTTTATGCAACAGTTGCTGCAATGTATTGGCAATAAAATGCATGAATTTGATTTCACAGTCGAGAAGTTGGCAGGTCTTATGGGTATGGATCGCACCCAACTATATCGTAAGGTAAAAAATTTAACAGGCACCACCCCCGTAGAACTCTTACGTGTGGAGCGTTTAAAGAAGGCAGCGGAATTACTTACACGCACCGAACTAAATGTTTCACAAATTGCATACGAAGTAGGTTTTGCTACCCCCAGCTACCTCACACGTTGCTTCAAGGAATATTTTAATATGACCCCAGTGGAATATAAAGAAAAGAAGAAAAACAAGAGTTAAAAAATACACACTATTGCATAATGTAGAGTCGTTAAGTTTTCAGTTTCAGTGCAAATTTAACTACTTGCATTGTGCAATAGTTGTTTTATACTATAATGTATACTATGGATATGTAATCCTTATTTTTGCTTATTCCCACAATATCCCCTATATTTGCAACATGAAGCAACTTAAGAACCTAAAAAAAATAGCAAAATGGCTTGGCATTGCGGTGGCTACCCCCATCGTGCTTTTCTTGGTGCTTGCCATTATGCTCTACATACCGCCCATACAAAACTTTGCAGTGCATCGTGTGGCAGCTTATTTGTCTGAGAAGATGGATATGCATATAACCATCGACAAAGTGCGATTGGCTTTTCCGCTCGATTTAGCGGTACACCACATGACTGCTGTGGAAAAAGGCGATACGTTGATCAATGCAAATCATGTAAGACTCAACGTAAAACTACTCCCCCTCTTTGAAGGTCGTGCCGACATTGATGGGGTAGAAGTGTATGGACTGAAACTCGACACAAAAAGCTATATATCTGATACACGTATAGTGGGCGTTGCCGACGAACTAACCGCCTCCGCACATGGGGTAGATTGGGGAAAAGAAATAATAAACGTGAACCATGTAAAACTGCGTAATGCCGATGTCAATGTGCTACTGAGTGATACGGCACAGAAAGATACTACCGAAAGTCATGCCCAATGGAATATTGGCGTAGAGAAAGCCGACATTGAAAATTCTAAAATACATCTACAAATGCCAGGTGACTCCATGCGTATCTTTGCCAATATCGGCAAAGCTGCATTGCGAGGTGGTTGCTTTGATATAGGCAGAAATTATTATGCCGTACAGCGTTTCGACCTACAGCGTTCGGCAGCCAATTATGACTTGCCTTATGAGCGTCCTGTGCGTGGCATAGATGTAAACCACATCACATTGACCCACCTCTCGGCAGGCATCGATACACTTAGTTATAATGCCGATGGTGTGTTACGTGCTGGTATACGCGGACTTACGTTAAAAGAAAAATGCGGACTGCATGTTACCCAACTGTTAGGTAGTATCTATATGGATTCTACCCAACTGCGTGTGCCCGGACTAAAACTGCGCACCACAGCCTCACGCATAGATGCTGATGTAGCTTTCGACTTTTGTTCATTTAGTGCCAATAAGGGTGGACATTGTCGTGCTTTGCTCGATGCTGAAATAGGATACAATGACATAGCAAACCTTAGTGTGGGTTATGTAGATAAAAAATATTTGCGCGTATTACCCCATCGTCCCCTTAGCATAAAAGGTGAGGTAAGTGGAAACATTGACCATTTGCGCATTGGCAAACTCAATGTCAACTTGCCCGGTGTTGCCAACATTAGCTCAAACGGACATGTAAACTACGCACTCCACGACTGGCGTAACGGACGTCTCAACTTTAATCTGCGCACACAAAATCTAGCAGCAGTGCGTCAACTGTTGCCAAAGTCTGTGCAGCAGTCTGTATCTGTGCCCAATGGAATAGGAGCACGTGGCAATGTAACATTCAATGGCAATAATTATGCAGCTAACATAAATGCAACTTGTGGCAGAGGTTCGTTAGTGGCAAAGGCACAGGTAAACACACGCAGCGAGGCTTATCAACTGAAAGCCCTTGCCAACCATTTCCCCGTAGCCCAAATCGTGCGTGGTGTACCTGTGAGTCCCTTCTCGGGCAATATCCAAGCCACAGGACATAAATTCGATGTACTATCTCCCCGTGCCACGCTTCAGGCTGATGTGCGTGCCGATGCTTTGCACTACGACCATTACGACTTGAGTGGATTAAAGTTGGGTGCAAATTTACAGGGGGGACATGCTCATGCACACATCGACATGAACAACCCCTTGTTGCAAGTGAATGGTAACCTTGAGGCACTGATTACTGCAAAAGATTATGATGCGCAGTTAAAACTCTCCGTGCCCCATATCGACCTGTTGCGATTAGGACTGATAACCGACACGCTGAGTTTGGCAACAAACATAGATTTGCATTTTAACACAAACAAAAAATTCACAGCATATAGTCTCAATGGCAGCATACGCGACAACTTCTTCACCACACCGCGTATGGGCGCACAAGCCAAAGACATTTACTTAGACTTTGGCACAAACCGCGACACCACCACAGCCATGGTTTCGGCAGGCGACCTCTATCTTAACCTGGGTGCCAAGGGCGATGTGCCATATCTCACCAAAGACCTAACTCGCTTTGCCACAGAATTAGGCAAAGAACTCAAAACATACAACCTCGACCAAGAAAAGCTCAAAACCATTTTGCCCTACATCAACCTAAAGTTGCGTGCAGGGCAGAACAATCCGCTTTATAACTTGGCACACATGAAGGGCTACACCTTTAACTCAGCCTACATCGACTTACAAGCCAATCCCACTGTGGGCATGAAGGGCGATGCACGTATGGGAGCTATTCGTGTGGGTGCTTTATTACTCGATACGGTCGACATGCACATCTTCCAAGACTCTACGGGTGTACAAATGGCTGGATTGGTAAAGAATAATCGCAAGAACCCCAATCCACTTGAAGTTCGCATGAAGTCGTACCTGTTGAAGGCGGGTGCAGGCGTAGAGTTAAGCTATTTCGACCGCACAGGACGTTGTGGCGTGAACTTGGGACTGCAAGCTTCATTGCAAGACGATGGCATCAATATAAACCTCTATCCGCACAATCCCGTGTTGGCATATCGCAAGTTTACGGTAAACGACAATAACTATGTGTTTATTGACAAAAACAACCTTGTGCGGGCTGACTTAAACCTATTGGCTGATGATGGCACAGGTCTAAAACTTTATGGCGAACCAAAAGATTCGGTGAACGATTTAACCGTAAGTGTGAACCAAGTAAACCTTACCGAACTCTCTACCGTAATTCCTTTTATGCCTCAATTAAGTGGTATGTTGAGTGGCGATATCCACGTAACAGAAGATCAAGGCACAAAGCAGTTCTCGGCAATGGCTTCGTTGCAAGCCGATGGCTTTAAATATGAAGACACCCCATTAGGCAACGTAGGCATTGATGCCTTATATCTGCCTAAGACAGGTGGTGAGCACCATGCTTCAGCCTTTATTAGTTCGAATGGCGAAGAAGTATTGGCTTGTAATGGTACTTACTTCGACCGCGATGGAGGGGTATTTGAGGGCGATGCCCAATTACACGATTTTCCGCTGCAATTACTTAACGGTTTTATGAGTGGAACCGATGTAGCACTTAAAGGTATTGCAGGGGGTGAACTCACTCTGCGTGGTTCGGTCAATAAACCTGAAATAAATGGTTCGCTCGACTTAGACAGCACACACATTTATTCCGACGTGTACGGCTTCGATTTCTTGACCGATGAACGTGCCTTGAAAATAGAGAATAGCCGTATCCTTTTCGACAATTACAACCTCTATTCTACAGGCAAAAATCCGCTCGTGCTGAATGGTACTTTCGATATGTCAAACTTTGAGCGCATGCGTTTAGACTTCACGATGAAGGCAAACAACTTTGAGCTAATCAACACGCGCAAAAAGGCAAAGTCTATGGTCTTTGGTAAGGTGTATGCCAACTATAATGGTACCCTAAAAGGCACTATTGATGACCTTGCTATCAAAGGAAAGCTTGAGGTACTCGACCGCACTGATGTGACCTATGTGCTTAAAGATTCTCCCCTTTCGGTAGACGATCGTTTGCACGACTTGGTGCAATTCACCGACTTTAGCGATTCAACAGCGGTCGAAGATAAAAAGCCTATAGCTACTACGGGTGTCGATATCACACTCGGCATTTCTATTAGCGATGCAGCCATCTTCCATTGCAATCTTAGCGAAGATGGTCAGAGCTATGTGAAACTCGAAGGTGGTGGTAACCTTACGCTACGTATGACCCCACAAGGCGATATGCGTATGACAGGACGCTTTACTACCAACAGTGGCGAAATGAAATATCAGTTGCCCATTATTCCGCTCAAGACCTTCCAACTTGTGCAAGGGTCTTATGTTGAGTTTACGGGCGACGTAATGAACCCCACGCTTAATATTGCAGCCAAAGAGCGTACCAAGGCAGTGGTTACAGAAAACGACCGACAACGTTCGGTGGCATTCGATGTGGGTGTAAAAATCACCAAACCACTCAATGACATGGGGTTAGAGTTTACCATCGAAGCACCCGAGGATTTGAATATCCAAAATCAGTTAGCCACCATGTCTACCGAACAACGTGGTAAAACTGCTGTAACCATGATGGCTACGGGCATGTATATGACCGACGAAACCATGCTTTCGGGTTCAGGTTTCCAAGCAAACAATGCCCTCAACGCTTTCTTGCAGAGCGAAATTCAAAACATTGCAGGTTCGGCGCTCAAAACCATCGACATAAACCTGGGTGTAGAAAGTGGTACGTCAGACATGGGTACCTCTACTACCGACTACTCCTTCCAATTTGCCAAGCGTTTTTGGGGCAATCGCATTAGCGTGATTATCGGTGGTAAGGTCTCAACAGGTTCTGATGCCCAAAATTCAGCCGAAAGTTTCATCAACAATGTGTCGGTAGAATATCGCTTAGATCAAGGTGCCACACGCTATGTAAAGGTGTTCTATGACCGTGATACACAAGACCCGCTCGAAGGACAACTCACCAAAACAGGTGTCGGTCTTGTGTTACGACGCAAAACCGACCGCTTAGGCGAACTGTTCATTTTCAAAAAGAAAAAAAGCACAAGCAAAACACGATAAGACAATGAATAGGGTGGTTCTATTTTAAAACCATCTTGCCAAAACCAACCATTGCATCATGCGCATTTATTATATATTGCTTTCAATCCTTGCCAGTGCCACATTGCTCACAGCGTGTTCTACAACACGTGCCATTCCCGATGATGAGCAACTCTACACAGGCATAAAAGATATTACATATACCGATAACCCTGCTGCCAAGCGTAAGAAGGGGAATGACTCTACGGGCGTAATTACGGCTGTAGCTGATGCGCTGACCAAAATTAACCAAGTGATAGAGGGAAAAACCACGTTAAATGCTGACTCGCTTTTGGGTGCAAACCCCAAAGATTTGACCAAAGAAGAGAAAAAAGCACAACGTGAGGCACAAAAAAAGAACGAAGCAGACTTTGCCACAGCCAAGGAAGAAGTGGATGCCGTATTGGCTTATCCACCTAACAATGCCATCTTTGGTTCGTCGTCGATAACTTGGCCATGGAAAGTCGGACTTTGGGTGCATAATGGACTCTACGATGCAAAAGGTGCAGTAGGTAAATGGATATTCAAAACCTTTGGCACAGACCCCATATTGATTAGTCAGGTAAGTCCCGAAATGCGTGCCAAGGTGGCTACAAATACGCTGCACAACTATGGTTATTTTCATGGCAAGGTAGACTACAACGTGCTTACTCACAAAAAGAACAAGAAAAAGGCACAAGTGTCTTATAATGTGCGAGCAGGACAGCTTTACAGACTCGACTCTATTGTCTATAAAGACTATCCCGAGGATATGTTTAGTGTAATTAGTTACTTCGACAAAGGGCGTCTGCTCAAAAAAGGTGATGCTTTTAGCGTAGTGAATTTGTCGAACGAACAGTTACGTATTGAAGAAAAACTGCGTGAACATGGTTTTTACTATTATGCAGCCAATATGACTACATTTCGTGCCGATACCCTTCAGCGCAAAAACTATGTGCAGTTGCAGGTGTTGCCTGCCGACAACATGACCGAAAAAGCCAAACACCGTTGGACTATCGGACATTTTTACATCAATCTACGTAACTACGAGGGCGAACCACTCGACACGCAAATTGTGCGACGCAATTTCACATATACCTTTGGCGGAAAGAAAATGGCACTGCGTTCTAATGTGTGGCGACGTGCGATGGTACATCCCCATGGCGACCTCTATCGTCTTGCAGCACAAAAGCAAACCATGTCAAAACTTGGCCAGTTAGGCGTATTGAGTCAAATGGATATTAACTATGTGCCACGTGATACCTCGGCTTCTTGCGATACGCTCGATGTGGTGATTTCTGCCGTAATGGATAAACTTTACGACTCAACATTCGAAATGAACGCCACCATGAAAAGTAACCAACAGGTAGGTCCTGGTATCTCTTACGAATTGGCAAAACGTAATGCCTTTCGCGGTGCCGAAAAAGTGTCGTTTAAAATTTTTGGCTCTTACGAATGGCAAACAGGTAAGAACGCTGGTGGACGCAACTCATTGCTCAACTCTTACGAATTGGGTACGCAGTTGGCATTTAAGTTCCCACGTTTTATTTGCCCTGGCGTAACCCGACGTCGTGCCCGTCGTTATCAAGCTTCCACACAGTTTGCTTTAGATGCCGACTGGAAAAACCGTTCCAAGTTCTTTAACATGGTAACATTTGGACTTAGTGGTAAATATCATTGGTACAGACGCGAAACGTCACAACACGATCTCACGTTTTTCAGTCTCGACTTTGACCGTCTTAATCATACGACCGCCACTTTCGACTCTATCATGAACGCGAATCCTGCACTTTACGTTTCCATGCGTAACCAGTTCATACCTTCGTTGTCATACACATTCACCTATCAAAGTCGTTCGTGGCGAACCAACCCTTGGTGGATGCAGTTTAGCATAAAAGAGGCAGGTAACCTCACTTCGTCTATCTATGCCATCGGTGGTAAAGGCTTTAATCGTCGCGACAAAGAATTGCTTGGAAATCCTTTTGCACAGTTCATCAAGGTTACAGCCGAATTGCACAAAAAATACCGTCTCACCCCCACCAGCTATTTAGCTGCCCGTGTGTTTGGTGGTGTCATTTATAGTTATGGCAACAGTACGTCAGCCCCCTACGCCGACCAATTCTATGTGGGTGGTGCCAATAGTGTGCGTGCCTTTACTGTGCGCACCATTGGTCCTGGTGCCTATCGTCCTGCAAATTCCAAATATTCATATATGGACCAAACGGGCGACCTTAAATTAGAAGGCAACATAGAATATCGCAAAAAGCTATTTGGCGACCTTCATGGTGCCATATTCTTGGATGCAGGTAATGTATGGACTTTAAAAAAAGACGCCATGCGTCCTGGTGCGCAAGTCACACTCTCTACGCTTAAGAACATAGCGCTCGGCACAGGTGCAGGCATTCGTTACGACTTAGACTTCCTAGTGTTGCGTTTCGATGTGGGCATAGCCCTACACGCCCCCTATCGAACCTCTAAATCGGGTTTCTATAACATAGAACGCTTTAAAGATGGCTTAGGTTTGCACTTCGCCATTGGTTATCCGTTCTAATATTATAGGTAGTTCTGAAAATCTTGATGATTATTAATGAGGTTTTTTATGGTGCATGTTTTCGTCAGTTTAGGTTGATACATAGCTTGTTACGCTCCTTCTTTTACTAACGAAAATACTCAAATCCGAGAAATAATCTGTGCTAAAATACTCAAATCCGAGAAATAATTCGCACGAAAATACTCAAATCCGAGAAATAAATCAGATTAATATAGTTGCAGCTATGCTAGGTGTTGCAATAGGTGATATTTGATAATCAAGCAAAATAGATTTCTATGAGAAAGAACCAAAGCAAATTATTATGGTGTTATGGACTGCTATAAAAGCCAACATTGCTCTTCGCTCTCCACAAGGAGTAATATTTGCCGTTGAAAAATTTCTCACGAGCATGGATTGGAATGGTTGTGGCAACTATCGGAGAGAATGTGTCGCACATTGGACAACACTCTTTGCTACCGATGAGGTTGTTTATACCGAATCCATCATTCAGAACTTCCTTTCGTTCATTGATCACATGTCGTGCAGTGCAGATTCATACGTTTCCCTCGGTGGTTCCATTACCACAAATCATCTCAAATTGCAGGAATGTGATGCCAAAAGTATAGATTTCCAATGTTTTGTTCTTTCGTCTGAATAAGATTCTTTATATTTGTAGTCAACAGATAACATCAAGCAGTCTTTGATGGCTGACGCTTCGTTGTATAATGAACAGCCTACCGACACAGTTGTAGAATCTTCGACATAATAACAAAATGCAATTCAGATTAGAAAATCCAGAACACCAAAAGACAGCCATTCATAGCGTGGTGGATGTGTTTCGAGGTATGGAGAAAAACACATACGACAATGCTACGTTTGAAGACATACGGGCTAATTATTGCTCTTTGTCTTCAAACGAGTTGTTTGCCAACATTCAAAAAGTAGCCGAGGAAAACAATATTCACCTCGCTAATGCCTATCTTCAAGACACCAACGATGCTTGCATCGAGATGGAAACAGGTACTGGCAAAACTCTGACTTACATTCAAACGGCATTTGAACTATATAAGGAATATGGACTCACAAAGTTCATAGTTCTTGTTCCGTCCGTGCCTATTCGCCAGGGAGTCATTGACACATACTCAAATTTCAAAAAACAGTTGGAGGAAAGATATGATTGCTCTCTGAACGCTTTTGTCTATGACAGTTCCAAGTTGAGTTATCTAAGAGACTTCATCACGGCAGAGACTCCACAGTTGATGATTATGACAATGGCTTCGTTCAATTCTGAAGATAAGATTCTTAATCAAGCCGTACGTGAAGACTTGTTCAACAACAAACCTCATATCGAAGCCGTTGGTAGAACACGCCCTATCATCTTTATGGACGAGCCTCAAGAAGGAATGGATACTGACAATTCCAAGGAATGGCTTTCAAAGTTGCATCCTTTGTTCAAGTTTCGTTATTCTGCAACCCATGCAGTAAAGACGAACATGCTCTACCAACTCACGCCAAGTGACAGCTATCGTCTTGGACTTGTCAAGAAAATTGAGGTGCTCACCGTGACTGAGAAAAACGATGAAGCAACCTTGAAAATAGAAATTAGCGATGTACAAGAAACCAAAGGCGAACCAAAGGTAAAATTGAAACTTTGGAAATTCAATAAAACAAAAGAAAATTTCAAGTTCCAAGATTCTAATTTCCTCAAAAAAGGAGACAATCTTGCCCTTAAATCAGGTAATGACTCGTATGCCGATTTCACCATCAGCCGCATCTACAAGAAGATGAGCACAAGAAAATGGATGGTGGAGTTTACCAACGGAACAAGTATAGCGCAAGGAGATTCTTCCGCCAATAAGGAACAAATCTGGGCATTACAGCTGGAGTGGCTCATTCGTCGCCACTTCGAAAACCAGCTTCGCCTAAAGCCGTTAGGCATTAAGAACCTCTCTCTCATATTCATTGATAGGGTGGCAAACTATATGAGCACCACCAATCCTGTCATAAAGAATATATTTGAGGAGCAATTTGCCAAAGTTTATGCGGAGTTTCATGATGGCATTTGTCCTACAGAAGAGCAAATCAAGGCAGTTCAAGGATTCTACTTTGCTAAAACCTCGCAAGGAGAATACACGGATAATGAGAGAACCAACAAAGACAATAAGGATATTTACGACCAGATACTGCATAACAAGCAGCTGCTATTGTCGTTCGACAGTCCTATAGAGTTTATATTCTCTCATTCGGCACTTGGTGTAGGATGGGACAACCCGAATGTGTTCGGAATAGCCACTCTCAACGAAAGCTACTCTGAGAACAAGAAGAGACAAGAGATAGGTCGTGGTCTTCGTATTTGCGTGAACCAACAAGGTCAGCGCATCTATGACCAGGAAGATGCACCAGACGATAAAATCATCAACCAACTCACGGTTGTCCCCAACGAGACATACGAAACTTTTGCACGTAGCTACCAAAACGAGAATGAAAAGGCTTTCGGCTCAAATAAAGCAGGAGCTAAATTGAAGCATACACATAAAGGTGAGCACAAAAATAGAGTAACGTTCAAGATGAAGAAGGACGAAACATTCAACAGCATGTTCCGTCGCTTTTGGAATGTCATAGCAAAGAAGACCACTTATCGTGTGCATTTCGATGAAGATGCTATCATACGCCGTTCTGTAGAAGCTCTTAACGAGATTAGCATTGGAGATTACAAGGCTGAGGTGGCGAGCTACAAAGTGAATGACATTGAAGATTTGTCTCGTGAATACATCGGATCGGAAGATTACAAGTTGCATGGCCGCTTCGCTCCACAGGATTTACTTGAAGATTTGAGTGAGAAGACAGGCTTATGCTACAACTCTGTGTTGAAGATTCTGCTCGGTATCACCAACAAAGAACAATATTTAAAGAATCCGCCTGTGTATATGGAACAGGCGGTATTCAAAATCAAGCAGATTCAGTTGGAAGAGCTAACAAGATGTGTAGAATATTCACCTACCAACGAGCATTTCCCTTTCAACTTTGAGGATTTTACAAAAGACGGATGTGAGAATTATGTTTCCACTCCTAATCATGGCGTTTGGGATAAATCATTGTATGACAGCAGTTATGAACGTGATTTTGCTTTAGATGCCGATAAGAGTGATTCGGATGTGGTATGCTTTCTGAAGTTCCCTACATGGTATAAGATACCAACCCCTATAGGTTCTTATAATCCTGACTTTGGTGTGGTATTAAAGCGAGTGTCTTTAAAAAACACGAACGACAAGCAGGAGTATTACTTTGTAGTGGAGATAAAGGGTACGAACGACATTACTGACACTAAGGCCCTTTCTCCCCATGAAGTAGCAAGAATAAAATGCGCCATCAAGCATTTCCGCTCAATAGGTGTCGAGGCTTACTACAAGGCTCCTATACGTGAATACAAAACATTCAAGTCGCAAGCCGACCAAACTATAAATACAGAAAAAGAAAATGGAAACATATAAAGACCATATCACTCTTTCACCCGATATGAACGAGGAACGACTCAGCAAACTGCGTGAGTTGTTCCCAGACTGGTTTACGCAGGAGGGATATCTCGACATTAACGAGGTGAAAAAGGCTGTAAACCCTAATAGTGTAGAAGAAACAGAGCGTTACGAGTTCCGCTGGTTTGGCAAATCAGCGGCAAAACGTAATGCCTTTACTCCAACACGTGCCACATTGCACTATGATGAGAAGCGAAGCGTAAATGCAGAGACTACCGAGAATATCATCATTGAAGGCGAAAACCTCGAAGTGCTCAAAGTGCTGGCTTCCAGCTATCGAAACAAGGTGAAGTGTATATATATTGACCCACCGTATAATGCGGATGCATTAACCGCATATAATGATAATTTCTCCCAAGAGAAGAAAGCATATTGGGAGGAAAATGGTATTACTGAAAATGGTATTATCGTAGATACAGAAACTGTACCAGAAGGTCGTCTTCACAGTATTTGGATGAGCGACATCTATGCAAGATTGCTCCTTTCGAGAACATTACTAACAAATGACGGAATCATATTCATTTCTATAAATGACAAAGAAGTTGCACACTTAAAAAGAATATGTGATGAAGTGTTCTTTCCCAACAATTTTATTGCACAATTTGTATGGGCAACAGATGGTAACTTTGATAATCAAGCAAAGATTAAAACTTGCCATGAATATATTTTGCTATATGGCAAAAATGCTTCGGAATTTGATTTTCCTCACTTAGTTGATCCCAATATTACAGACAAGAGTAAACTACATAATGAGTTCATTCGAAACACTATAGTAAAAAATGGTCCCAAGAATCCAATTCAAAAGATAACGTTAAAAGCAGGTTTTCCTTGTGAATTTGAGAATGGTGTTATTCCTGCTCGTCAAGATCAATGGCCACATTTTAAGGAGGACATTATCGTTGAAAACTATAAAGTAAAAAACGATGTAGAAATAGAAAGCGGTTGGGCGGCTCGTGGACAATTTGATGAGTTTATGAAAGAAGAAAATCATTGGGCAGATGTTAAAGACACAAAGGGACAAAATACTCGATTTGTCCTCTTAAACTCAGGAACTATAGAATGTATTAAGGACAGAGGATTCAAAAGCCATGTTATATCTCTATTGCAAAATTTGGGCGGCACCCAAAGCGCAACTAGCGTCCTAGAAGGATTGGGTATATATGGTTTTGGTTATCCTAAGCCAACTGAACTTATAGAATATTTAATCAAAATGAATAATGAAAAAGATTTCATTATGATGGATTTCTTTGCAGGTTCCGGAACAACAGGTCATGCTATATCAAATTGTAATATCAAAGATAGTGGACATAGAAAATATATTCTTGTACAATTTCCTGAAGCTATTTCTAAAGAAAAGATAGCCTATAAGAAAGGGTTTAAAAAAATTAGTGATTTAACCATTGCCCGCAATAAAGCTGTGGTTGAAAGATATCTAAAAGAAAGCGAAGGTAAAATCCTTGATGAGGAATACAAGCAGCAGCTTAACCAATTAGGCTTCAAAGTCTTCACCTTGTCAAAGTCAAGTTTCCCCAGAACCGACTTTGCACCAGACCCGACAAAGAACGAGGAGGAGAATCTTGCACTATTCCATGATTATATCAAGGAGAAAGAGCGCCAACTTTCTATCGCCTTTTATGACGAAGAACTGATAACGGAGATTCTCATTAAGCAAGGCTTTATGCTCACATACAAACTGGAAAAGCAAGACCGTTTTAGCCAAAACACTGTTTATTGGGCAACAGATGGAGAAAAGGAAGCATACATCACTGTGGATGCAAATCTCAACGACGAAACTGTAGAATACTTCATGCAGCATACAGACAAGAAGTTTATCTGCATTGAGCGTGCCTTGGACACCACAAAGAAGTTCAATCTCAAAGAGAAAATGCAAGAGAAATTCTATGCTTTCTAAAGGAAAAAATGACTCATATCATGTATGAGTTAATTGTTAAAGCTGAATAATATGAACATCGCAGACCAAATACGTTTAAAACTCCAGCTAAAGGAGAATTCCGAAGTGGAATACAAGTCAGCAGCTGGTGGTTTCCCAAAAACTGAATTTTGGCGTTCTTTCTCTGCATTAGCCAATACTAATGGTGGAACGATAGTGTTGGGAGTGAAGGAGAAGAATCATAAATTTACGCCAGATGGTCTTTCAGAAGAAGTTATTGCAAAATACCGAAAGCAGTTTTGGGATGATGCACACAATAAGTCGTGCGTAAATATTCCGCTGTTGGTAGAGAGCGACATAGAAGAAATAATGACTGATGGGGGGCAATATCTACTTGCCTTTAGAATACCACGTGCTCAATACGACTTGCGCCCAATACACCTTACGCTTACACCATTCGGACACACCTATAAGCGTAGGGACGAGGGCGATTATCTCTGTACCGATGATGAGATAAAGCAGATGTATTCGGATGCCAACAACATGAAGGCATCTGCTGACTCTCGAATTTTACGAGGTTACTCCATTGAAGACATTGACATGCAGACTCTTCACCAATACCGCCGTGCATACGACATCAAACACGAAAATCATCCTTGGACAGAGATAGATGATAAACAGTTTTTGGAAAACATAGGTGCCTATCGTAAAGATAGAGCTACTTCAACAGAAGGATTTACTGTTGCCGGAATGCTTATGTTTGGCAAGACCAATGGCATTATCGACCCAGAATGTTGCCAAGAGTTTTTCCCAGACTATCGTGAGCATTTGAGTGATGACCCTCAGATTCGTTGGACAAATCGTATATATCCAGATGGAACATGGGAAGCTAACCTTTATCAGTTCTTCACTCGTGTTTTGCCTTTGTTACAACATGCGTTGCCAGTGCCATTCAGTCTTGATAATAATCAGATGAGGAATAATACAACCACGGCTCATGTAGCTTTACGAGAAGCCTTTGCCAACAGTCTTGTTCATGCAGCATATACAGTGAGAGGTAATATTGTAATCGACAGATACTTCGACCGTATTGTATTGTCAAATCCTGGCACAATGCTTGTGAGCATGGAAGAATACTATGAAGGAGGGCATAGTGTGTGCAGAAACCCTGTAATCCAAAAGATGTTTGTATTCTTGGGTATTGGCGAGAAAGGTGGCACTGGTGCAGATGTAATAGCAAAAGGATGGAAGGATAACGGTTGGAGCATACCCACAGTAGAGGAAAAGAGTAATCCTGACCGAATCGAAACTTGCCTTAAGTTGGAAAGAAACATCAAGGACACTACGGAAACTTTCGCGGATACTACGGAAACAACTACGGAAAATGCTACGGTTACTACGGAAACTCCTACCGATACTACGGAAACTATTTTCAAAATAATAAGTAAAAATACTAAGGTTACGGCAAAAGAGATAGCATCTGTATGTGGAATTACAGAAGATGGTGTTGCTTACCATATCAAGAAGTTGAAGCAAAGTGGCCGGATAATTCGTATCGGAGGCTCACGCAATGGAGGCGAATGGAAGGTTGTTGAGTAATTCTTACTAAAGTGTTTTGGTCAAACTCAAATTGGATACATCTTTGGGGAGAAGATTCACTTGCTGCCTACGTCCAAATGTTTTCACTGCTTTTTACGGTTCAGATATAGCACTGCTATTAATTTCATTGACTGGTAGGGTAAGCCAGGTATGTGAAGGGTGTTTATCCCCCTTATCATGCCTGGTTTACGTATGCCATCACCCAAAACGGGTCACCCTGTTATGGGTGAGATTGGGTCTAGGCGAATAGCCGTTTTCATAAGCGCAGCCAACTGAGGAAACGACAACACGCAAACTAAAATTTCTGCATAAAATCACGCCTAATACTGCAAACTTAGGGTGAAAGCGAAAATGACAAATGATAAATGACATCATAAATAGTTGATAATCAAATACTTAAGTGTCATTTTGTCATTTGAAATATTTCTTAATTCTGCGTTAACGAGTGTAAACACCGATATAAGAGGTAAGAAATAAGTTTTTCAGCAATCCCACATTTTGCTTTTTAAATTCGAATGCATTGTGTGATTTATTTAGCTTGAAGCAAAATACTGCCTAACCCCTCATTATGGGCTCAAGAACGAAATGAAAATATTACAAAAAAATATAATAATCATCAACTTATAATCTTGTGTCCATTGTCCTGCGTTCGGCATAACTTTCGGCTTTAGGAGTATAAATTTGTTTTTATTTTTTTAGTGTCAGATTTTGCCTTATTCTCATGTGGTTGCAATGATATAGTTTTCAAATAACACGTCTGAAAATGTTCGGCATTCGGCAGTAAATTCTTTATATGCCGAATGTTTTTGCAGTGTATGATAGAGGATGTTATCTAAAAAAACGTCTTCAAAATTGACTATTATTAACTTCTGAAAAATCATCAACAATGAAATAGCATCGCAGTTTGCCCAACAATTCCGATGGTATATTTTCCGTATCGTTCTCCGTATCGTTCTCCGTTCATCCTCCGTTCATCCTCCGTTCATCCTCCGTTCATCCTCCGTTTGAGCTCCGTTCATCCTCCGTTCGAGCTCCGTTCAACCTCCGTTCAAGCTCCGTTCATCCTCCGTTCATCCTCCGTTTGAGCTCCGTTCATCCTCCGTTCGAGCTCCGTTCAACCTCCGTTCATCCTCCGTTCAAGCTCCGTTCAAGCTCCGTTCATCCTCCGTTCGAGCTCCGTTCAACCTCCGTTCGAGCTCCGTTCAACCTCCGTTCATCCTCCGTTCAACCTCCGTTCATCCTCCGTTCAACCTCCGTTCGAGCTCCGTTCATCCTCCGTTGATCCTCCGTTCAATCTCCGTTCGAGCTCCGTTCGGCGATCGAAGATTGATCGAAGAACGAACGGAGAATCATCGGAGGCAAGACGGAGATGTATCGAAATTCTAACGGGAAGTCAAGGGAAAGGCGACCCGAACAAAAACTTTATTTTTGCGTCAAATGACATTTTGAAATCTGTACGCCATTGCGATACAAAAATATTTTTTCCCAATAAACACTGGGGGAGTGAGCCGATTTTGACATTTCGAAACACCACAAATTTGCCAAAAAATTTGGAATCCGCTTTTTCGTGTTGTAACTTTGTACTCGCAAGCTTGCTAAAACACGCTCCATTTTGGCGGATAAGAATTCCGATGTCATTCCGATATCATACCGAAGGAACACAATACGCTTTTTGGAGCTATTTTCTAACCTTAAAACGCATTTCATCATGGCAAAAATTTTCTTTTTCCCCGATAAAACATCTCTGTCCAAAATTCAAACTTAGTTCTAGTGGCGAAAAAAACATCGGAACTGAAAAGAATGATATGAAAAAATCCTTTAGAAGTTCCGATGAAACAAGTTCGTTAATTTCTGATTCTCCACTCTTGTGGATATAGATTGTTGGCACGATTGCCTAAATTGTTGACAAAGCCTAAAGCATGCCCTTTGTAGCAAACCACCACATAGCCACGTGGCGCATCAGGAGGTAGCGTAATCGCCTCACGACGCAAGTATGACAAAGCCTCAGCAGTGGATAGTTTAACAGAAGGAAAAGCAGTTGCAGCCCTTTCGGTAGAAAGCGCCAAGGCATGTTGTGGAATCAACTTTTTGCCCTTCTCTTCTACCAGCAAAACACCAGCCGTTAAAGCACGTACTGTGGCACAAATGCGTTGCACATCATCGGCTAAGGTTTGGCGCACGGCAATGATATGTGCCTCGTCAGTGCGGAGTAGCTTGAAGTCGTTGCTATGGTCTAACCAATTTGCCACAGCAGCACCGCCCTTAATCGCAGGTTGCTTGCCATCGCGCTTTTTGTTTTTCTTTTCTTTGAACAAAGGAGCAGCCGACGTTTTGCGAAGCAAGGCAAGAAAAAGGCCTTCGCCCTTTGTGCGATGCGGAAAGAAGTGGTAAACAGGTAAGTCTTGGTTGGTTGTATCGCCCGCAATGCCCCAGTCTTTTTGGGTCGCAATGGGCACTAATTCGGCACCTAACTCTTGACAAATACGCACCACATTGTCTTCGTTCTCTTGTCGGTTATAGGTGCAAGTGCTATACACCAAATAACCCCCTTCGCGCAAGGCGGGCCACACCGATTGCACAATGTCCCATTGGCGAGCAGCACAGGCATTAACTGCCTGAATAGACCATTCGTTTACAGCCCCTTCGTCTTTGCGAAACATGCCTTCGCCAGAGCAAGGCACATCTGTGGCAATCACATCGAAGAAACTGCCCAATGGCGAAAATTCTTCGGGATAAGCCGAGGTACACACCACATCGGGTTGCCCCCACTTGGTGAGATTTTCTGCTAAAACTTGCGCACGTTGTCTGATAGGTTCGTTAGCTACGAGCAATGTTCCCGTAGGCAGCAAGCTGCGCCAAAGTGTGCTCTTGCCACCAGGTGCAGCACAGAGGTCGAGCAAGCGTTGTGGCACAAAGTCTGTTGTGATGGTGCGATAGGCTTGCTCAATGAACATAGACGCAGCCTCTTGCACATAGTAACAGCCCGCGTGAAACATGGGGTCGTATGTGAACTTAGGACGTTCTTTAAGATACATGCCTGTTTCACACCAAGGCACCTCAGATTCGGTGGGGGGAAGGGCTGAGGGACGCTTCAGGGGGTTGATGCGCACACTGGTAGGCACTTCTGTTTCGGTCAGTGCATGGCACAAAGCATTTGCCTCATCGCTGCCCAATAACGATTCTATTTCGTGTAGGAAGTCTTTGGGTAATTCCATTTTTCGATAATCATTATTTCAAAGACCAAAGTCATTACACCGATACCTTTGCGGCAATGTGTGGCCACGGATCGTAGTCTTCGAGTTTAAAGTCCTCGTACTTAAAGTCGAAAATGTCTTTCACTTCGGGGTTGATAACCATGCGGGGTAGGGGACGTGGTTCGCGGGTAAGTTGCAAACGGGCTTGGTCTAAGTGGTTAAGATAGAGGTGAGTGTCGCCTGTGGTATGCACAAAGTCGCCAGCCTTGAGTCCGGTAACCTGGGCTACCATCATAAGCAACAAGGCATAGCTTGCAATGTTAAAGGGCACGCCAAGGAAGGTATCTGCTGAACGCTGATAAAGTTGCAGCGACAATCGTCCGTCTGCTACATAAAACTGAAAGAGCAGATGACACGGTGGCAAGTTCATTTTGTCGAGGTCTGCCACATTCCATGCCGACACAATCATGCGACGTGAATCGGGGGTCTCTTTAATTTGACGAATAACCTCTTTGATTTGGTCGATGTGTCCTCCGTTATAGTCGGGCCATGAACGCCATTGGTAGCCATATATGTGGCCTAAGTCGCCGTCTTCGTCAGCCCACTCATTCCAAATGCGTACACCATTTTCTTGCAAATAATGCACATTGGTGTCGCCCTTTAAAAACCACAATAATTCGTGGATGATAGACTTGAGGTGGAGCTTTTTGGTGGTGATGAGCGGAAAACCTTCTTCAAGGTTGAAACGCATTTGATGTCCAAAAATGCTCTTGGTGCCCGTGCCTGTGCGGTCGGTTTTTATAGCACCATTGTCTAAGATATCTTGTATTAAATTGAGATATTGTTTCATTCGTAATGTAATATTTTCGGCAAAATTACAAATATCTGCTTACCTTTGCACATAAATACAACAAATAAATCAGCATACAATGACACTTTCTATTATTTGTGCCCTTACTAATAACGCTGCTATTGGCAACAAGGGACAACTGCTTTACTATTTGCCCGCCGATCTTAAACACTTTAAGAACTTGACTACGGGACATACCATTATTATGGGACGTAAAACATTTGAATCGTTGCCTAAGGGCGCACTGCCTAATCGCCGAAATGTGGTGATTACGCGTCAGGCAGACTATACAGCACCCAATATTGAGGTGTTCCATTCGTTTGAGGATGCTTTGCAAGCTTGCCAACACGATGAACAGGTGTTTGTACTTGGGGGTGAAAGCGTATATGCCGCAGCCCTACCTTTGGCACAACGCCTTTGTTTGACACATGTGGATGCAACACCTGCCGAGGCTGACACCTTCTTCCCTGCCTACGATGCTACGCAGTGGAAAGAAGAAAGCCGTGAGCACCATGAACCCGACGAGAAAAACCATCTCGCGTATGATTTTGTAAATTATATTCGTAAGTAATGAAACGACTGCTTCTTGTTTTGAGTGCCTTAATGCTTGCAACATTTGCATTTGCCCAACGACAAATCACAATTTCGTTTGTTGAAACCAGTGATGTGCATGGCAACTACCTGCCCTATGACTTTATTAACGGACGACCGGGCGAGGGAGGTTTGGCACGTGTATGCACCTATGTGGAAAAACTGCGAAATAAGCAAGGAAAAGACCGCGTGGTGTTGCTCGATAATGGCGATATTCTGCAAGGTCAACCAACGGCTTATTACTACGATTACATAGATACTACTTCAACCCATTTGTGTGCCGAAGTATTAAACTTTATGCACTATGATGCAGGCACAGTGGGTAATCATGATGTGGAGACGGGACATGCCGTATACGACCGTTGGGTGAGTCAATGTCGTTATCCCGTGCTTGGGGCAAACGTGATAGATGTGCGCTCGGGTAAACCTTATTGGAAACCCTACACCATTCTAAAACGTCAGGGTGTGCGCATAGCCGTGTTGGGCATGATTACACCGTGCATTCCCATGTGGCTGCCGCAGAATCTTTGGGAAAATTTGCGTTTCGATGACCAAGAGGCAATAGCTCGTCAATATATGCCCGAGATGCAACGTCAAGCAGATGTTATTGTGGGACTTTTCCACTCGGGAGTGGGCAAAGATACTGTTACAACTCCTCGTGCCGAACATGCCGCAGTAGCTGTGGCACGCCGTGTGCCAGGCTTTGATGTGGTGTTTTGCGGTCACGACCATCGCGAAGCACATCGTTTGGTGCAGAATGTGGCAGGTAAAGAAGTGCTTGTGCTGAATCCTGCAGCCAATGCGCATGCTGTGGCACAAGCCGATGTGGCCCTTACGCTGAAAGGCAAAAAGGTGATTGATAAGAAAGTGCAGGGACGTGTAGTTTCGGTGCTTAATGAGCAACCCCATGCTGGTTTTATGCAGCATTTTGCAAAGCAATATGAAGCCGTGCGCCAATTCACTTCAAAACGCATTGGTCGCAGCACCGCAGCGATGACAACAACTCCAGCCTTCTTTGGACCTTCAGCTTTTATTGACTTTATTCACCAAATGCAACTTGACATTTCGGGGGCAGACATTTCGTTTGCGGCACCGCTTGCGATGGATGCTGCGATACCCGAAGGCGATATTCATGTACGCGATATGTTCAACCTTTATCGCTACGAAAATATGCTTTATGTGATGAAGTTGACAGGGCGCGAAGTAAAAGACTACTTGGAATATTCGTATGCGCATTGGACCGCGCAAATGCATGCGCCTACCGATCACATGCTTTTGTTCCGTGCCAACGCGCACGAGTTGGCTGATGCTTGGCAACGTTTGCAATATCCTAGTTATAATTTCGATTCGGCAGCAGGCATTTGCTATACGGTAGACTTGACAAAACCTGTGGGACAAAAAATAACTATTACGCAGATGGCAGATGGAACTCCCTTCTCACTTAGTAAAACTTATCGTTGTGCTGTAAATTCTTATCGTGGCAATGGCGGTGGATATTTGCTCACTAAGGGTGCAGGTATTGCTGCTGACGAATTGCCTAAGCGCATTGTTTGGAGTACAGATAAAGACTTGCGTTATTACCTTATGACACGCATTGAGCAAATGGGTACAATATCGCCTGCACCACTCAACCAATGGCGCTTTATCCCCGAAGATTGGGCAACCCAAGCACAAAAGACCGACGAAAAGTTGCTTCAGAGTTTCTAGGGTGGTGCTAATAATTTAGGTAAGTACTGATGAAAATCATACTTATACAAAACTTTTAGTTCGTAAGTAGGTGTTCAAAATATAGCCCTAAAATGCTTAATGACGAAATACTAAAACTCATAGCGCAACAATTTGCGTTTCCCTTTACGCCTTCGCAGCAACAAGCAGCCTTGTTGCTTGCACACTTTGTGACCACTCCAAAGGCGTATGCCGCTTGTATTCTGCGTGGTTATGCGGGTACGGGTAAAACCTCGCTTGTGGGTGCATTGGTTAAGGTAATGCACTTGTTGAAACGCGATGTGGTGTTATTGGCGCCCACAGGACGTGCCGCAAAGGTGTTCTCGCACCATGCCGGCATGCCTGCCTATACCATTCATCGTGTGATATACAGACAAGAGAGTTTTCAAGGCGAGGGTACAAGGTTCTCGTTAGGATATAACAAGTTGCGCAATGCGCTATTTGTGGTAGACGAGGCGTCGATGATTAGCAGTGGGACTGGGGTAATGAGCACAGACACGGTGTTTGGCACGGGAGAGTTGATGGACGATCTGATACAATATGTATACTCGGGTACGGGGTGTAAATTGCTGCTTGTGGGCGACACGGCACAGTTGCCCCCGGTGGGCGAAGAAGATAGTCCCGCATTGTGTGACGAGGTGTTGCGTCGTTATGGACTGTTGGTGGGGAGTGCCAGTTTGACCGAGGTGGTGCGTCAAAGCAGTGAGAGTGACGTGCTTTCGGGAGCAACCCTATTACGTCAGCTGTTGACAGAGGGGTTCGAAGGCATTCCGCCCATACACACGGATGCGCATGGTGAGGTGCGTGCTTTGCCTGGCAACGAACTGATAGAAAGTTTAGTGGGTGATTATCAAGAGTATGGTGCCGACAGCGTGATTGTGGTGACGCGCTCAAATAAGCGTGCTAATATCTATAATAATGGCATACGGTCGCGCATATTTGACCGTGAAGACGAGATTACACGCGGTGACTTGGTAATGGCGGTAAAGAATAATTATTATTGGACGGAACAGTGTGCAAAATCGTTGCCCAAAGACGAAAAGATGCCGTTTAACTTTATTGCCAATGGTGACACAGCAGAGGTGGTGCGCATACGCAATGTGCACGAACAATATGGGTTCCGATTTGCCGATGCAACATTACGTTTTGCCGATTATGATGACTTTGAAATGGATTGCCGTTTGTTGCTCAGTACGTTGCAGTCGGAATCGCCTTCACTGACACGTGAGGAGAGTAACCAACTTTATGAGCGAGTGCTTGAAGACTATATGCATATTCCTCTAAAAAAAGATCGTATGAAGGCATTGCGCGAAGACCCTTATTACAATGCTTTGCAAATAAAATATGCGTATGCTGTGACCTGCCATAAGGCGCAAGGTGGACAGTGGGCAAGAGTGTATGTAGACCAGGGATTTGTGCCCGCAGACGCTACGGGAGCCTCTTACTTGCGATGGTTATATACCGCCTTTACGCGTACCACCGAACGTGTGTATTTGGTAAACTGGCAGACATAAAGTGTAAATGCGTCATTGAAAAGGCAGGGTGCATATTTGGCATTACTAAAATAAAGCGGTAATTTTGCAAACGAAATAAAGGAACACAAAAATCCTTGTATTCAGAAATAAAATTGATTATTAAATACTGATATAAATATGCTTCCAAAAGATCCTATGATGTTGTTCAGCTTTGTCAATACAAAGTTGCGCGATGAATATAGTTCGCTCGATGCGCTTTGCGATGATATGGATGTGGATCGCGAAAAACTTGAGCAACAATTGGCAGAAGTGGGTTTTGAATATAATCCTACACAGAATAAATTTTGGTGAAATCATTTGTATGAAACGACTGCCAGCGTTTACTTTTACTACCATTTGTGTATGCCTAATATGGTATTTGAGCTTATTCCGTCCACCCCATGTACGTTTGTTTGAGGGAGGATTGGGTTTAGACAAGGTGGTGCACGGCGTGATGTATTTAGGCACGTGTAGTGTGTTTTGGTTAGAATATTTGCGCAGCCGTCGGCAATGGAGTCGCATAAAGTTAACGCTTATAGCAGTGGTAGTGCCCATACTGATGAGTGGCATTATAGAGTTGGCACAAACTTATTACACCACATATCGTGCAGGCGAATGGGCTGATTTATTAGCCAATAGCATTGGGGTGTTGTTAGCCTTGCCTGTGATGCTCGTGATGCGCAAAAAAATGAAGAAGTAGGTAAGTAAATATGCCTTAGATTGGTATAGTGCACCCCTGCTTACACAACGAATAGTCGTAAATAAAAAGAATAAAAAGTGAACTTACACCTACGCATATCAGACACTGATATCTGCTTTGCACGCTACGAAGCAGGCAATCCTCCTACCTTTGATTTTCAACCCTATCATGTACGTCCGCAGGTTTCGCTTACTGTGAATTTGCGCTCTGCTATGCAACAGTTGGATATACTGAAGGAGCCTTATAATCGTGTGGAGGTGTATGTAAATGCTCCTGTAACTCCAGTCCCGTTGGCAGAGTTCCAAGAAGAGGATGTGGACGTTACTTATAAATTCTGCTTTGACCAAGGCGAAAAACAACGTGTGTTTTACGACACAGTGCCTGCATCGAACGCGGTATTTCTTTTTGCATTACACGAAAGCACTTGTCGTACGCTCGAAGAGGCATTTGGTGAAGTGCGTTACACTGCAGCGCTTACGCCTGTGGTGCAGCATTTTGCAAAAAAAGGCTTGGGTACAACGAACGGAAAGCGCTTATTTGTACACTCACATGATGGGGTGATTGATGTGTTGGTGCTCGAAGATAGTCATTTGGTAATGTTAAACACTTACACAGTTCGTACGCTGACGGATGTGGATTATTATGTGTTTAATTTAGCGCGACACTTAGCACTTAATGTCAATGAGTTGCCGATATTTGTAGCAGGTTCGCCCTTGTTGCGCGACCCAGTGATTGAAGAACTTCAAAAATATGCGGCACGGGTTTATCCTGTGAACCCTTCGGCAGAGTTTAATCGTAACATTGTGTCGACCACAGAGGATGTGCCTTACGACTTAATGTGTGCTTTGCTTAAATAGGAATTGATTTTTTAGAAGCATCCTTTTAAAAAGGGTGGGTCTTCAGAAATATTCATTGAATTTATCTCTTTACAAATCATGCGTATTATTACTGGTATATATAAAGGACGTCATTTTGAGGTGCCTCGCTCGTTTAAGGCTCGACCAACAACAGATTTTGCCAAGGAGAACCTTTTTAACGTGCTACGCGCTTATGTTGACTTTGAGGAATGCACTGCGCTCGACCTTTTTGGGGGCACGGGTAGCATTTCGCTTGAGTTGGTCTCGCGTGGTTGTCAGCGTGTTGTGACGGTTGAGAAGGACCGTAAACACTTTGCTTTTATTCAACAATGTCAGCGCACACTTGGGGATGAGGCTTGGACACCGATGTGTGGCGATGCTTTGCGCTTTATAGAGCGTTGCGGACAGTCGTTCGATTTGGTATTTGCAGATCCTCCATACGCTTTGCCCGAATTGGGCGAATTGCCCGACCGCGTGATGCAGTCGGCACTGTTGGCAGAAGGTGGACTCTTTGTGTTAGAGCATGGCAAGAATTTTGACTTTAGTGCTCGTCCTGACTTCGTAGAACATCGCGCCTATGGCAGTGTGAACTTTAGTTTTTTCAGAAAAGCGTGATGTGTAGAAGCGCAAATAAAAAAAACATGAATGTGTAGAAGACTTGTTTTCTGCACATTCATGTTTTTATGGGGTATATGTATTGCTAATACCTTTAAGCTTCGGGCTTTTGCAACTTTAAGCATGCCCAACCATCAAGCACGTGCTCGTCGGTAAGTTTTAAGCCTTGACGTTCGGCTTCAGCCAAAAGCTGTGGAATGTCGGTATCATAGAATCCGCTCATGTAGATGTAGGCACCAGGTTTCATGCAAGGCACATAGTGTTTTAAGTCGTTGAGCAAAATGCCAAGGTTGATGTTGGCAATGACCAAATCGAAAGGACCTCGACCAGCAAGTGATGAAGCATCACCAAGTTCTACGTCAATGCCATCGAGGTGGTTGAGTTGTATGTTCTCGCGTGAATTTTTTACACACCATTCGTCTACATCAATACCTAAGCAATGTGCTGCACCGCACATGCGAGCCAAAATAGCAAGGATGCTTGTGCCACAACCCATATCGAGTACGTTAAGACCAGTAATGTCGTCGGTGAGCAAACGACTAATCATTTGTGACGTGGTGGCATGGTGACCTGTACCAAACGACATTTGAGGGTTGATAGTAATGCTGTATTCAGCTTCGGGTACATCGGTGTGGAAGGTGCTCGAAATCACGCAACGTCCATCTACAACGAGGGGCTTAAAGTAGTTCTTCTCCCATTCCTCGTTCCAGTCTTTGTCTTCAGCCTCGACCATATTGTAGGAAATCTCTACATCAGGAAGAGGGAAGTTTTCAATAACCTCTTTCAAAGCCTCTTCGTTATAAAGCGCCTTTTGAATGTAGCATTGAAAGTGGTCTTCGCCTTTTTTATCTTCGAACGTAGGTTCTTCGGGGTTGGCGCAATGCGTAAGTGCGGGACGATCGAGTTCGTCGGTATGTACAAAACTGTCGAAACCAATCTCAGCCAAAACAGCCGAAAGTACGTCTTGTACAGCTTCAGTTGCTGGACGCGTAGTAAATGTAAATTCTAAATATTGCATGATATCGTTTGTTACGTGTTATTTATGTTTGTAATTCTTTTTCCGTTAGTAAACCATAATCGGAATTTCAATGGAATCGTCGGGCCAACGAGGTTGGTAAATAAGCGGGCGTTCTTTTCCTCCTACTCCAGTCCAGTCGATGCGATGGAGGTGGTAGAAATCGGGTTTACCAAAGTCGAACGAACGGCCAAAGAGTAAAATTGCTCCACGGCTTTCATCAATTTTCCACACGCCACCTCCATAAGGGCAATCTTCACCCAGAGAAAGGAGTTCGCGATGTAGATAAACGTGTCCGAACTTTAATACGCCATCTTGGTTAATGATAAATTTTTGATACATGGTGCAAAGTTAGTGCAAGGCGAGTGTAGTGCAAAAGAAAAAACGAGTTTTTTTTCTTTTGCACTACCGAGCCGCCGCCTAACTTGGCGAAGCAGAGTAGTGCAAGGCGAGCGCAATACAAAATAAAAAGCCCGGGGATTTTTATTTTTCCTCAAATCCGCAACTAAGCCCTTCAACGTCCTTCTTACGTGTACACGTCCACTCGTTACTGAATTAGCAGATAATTAGAACTGAAATATCCACTTCAGCCCACAACATCCCCTTACCTAGGGTGTTCAAAATCCATGATTTCTTTCTGCATGGTTTTGATAATGTTTTAATGTTATAAATGGTTGATATTCAACGAAAATAAACATGGGGCATGCCACAATTCAGGTATAGTTATAATGGATCACCCCGTTAGGGGTGAGATAAGGTAGCCAGGTATGAGAGCGAGGGGAGACTTG
>ERZ1026862.364-NODE-364-length-29834-cov-11.149871_pt1 | contig 29834 bp, 28 predicted proteins | sample MGYA00380161_ERZ1026862 | MGnify/ENA primary metagenome ERZ1026862 (study PRJEB33269, sample SAMEA4719797) | human gut metagenome | biome: human-associated habitat; feature: organic feature; material: feces | place: Cameroon | collected 2013-10 ... | reverse complement strand
ACTGACAGCATTTTCATTCGTTTTTCCAAAAATAGGCATCTTTTTCAGTGCCCTCAAAAGGGAGGGGAGTAAATAGCCTGCAGGCAGCATCCAAAAAAAGATTGAGGATGATGCCTGCAGGCTTTGTTTATAGGAAAGGAAGAGGAAGATAAGTCGGTATATTTGCAGGGAGATTCCTCCTTTATTGAAGGGACGTTGGCATAGATTATTGCAAAATTAGAAAATCTTTTGCAAACATGGGAATTCTTTTTTGATTTTTTGTACTATCTTTGTATCTTTGCAGAAGATAAAAGGAAAATGATGATAAAAGATAATTATATACTACCCGCAGAATGGGAGGAGCAGGAGTGTGTGCAGCTGACATGGCCGCACAAGGATACTGACTGGGCACCATATCTCGACGATATCTACGAGATGTTTGTGAATATGGCGAAGGCTATTGCTGAGCGCGAAAAGCTGATTATCGCTACTCCGCATCCTGAAGAGGTGGAGGCTATGCTCTACCCTTGCCTATCGGAAAAGGCGAAGGAGAATACAAGGATAGCATTGTGCCCAAGCAACGACACCTGGGCTCGCGACCATGCGCCTATAACGCTTCGCAATAGGGAGAATGGAGAGCTGAAGATGCTGGACTTTAAGTTTAATGGTTGGGGCGAGAAGTTTGCTGCCGACAAGGACAACGAGATAGGACGCAGGCTGAAGGCTGACAACATACTGACGGCGGAGATGGAAGACAACCTGGACTTCGTGTTGGAGGGTGGCGCAATAGAGAGCGACGGCAAGGGCACGATATTCACTACCTCGCAATGCCTGATGGCTCCGCATCGCAATCAGCCTATGACACAGCAGGAGATTGAGGAGGAGCTGAAGAAAAGGCTGAGGGCTGAGCGCATAGTATGGTTAGACCACGGCAACCTGATAGGCGACGATACCGACGGCCATATAGACACCATAGTGCGCATAGCTCCCGACGACACCATATTATATATGGGATGCGACGACAAGGAGGATGAGCAGTATGAAGACCTGAAGGCGATGGAGAATCAGCTAAAGGCGCTGCGCAAAGATGGCGGCGAGGAATATAGACTGCTGAAATTGCCTTCGCCAGAGGCTATCTACGACGATGGCGAACGACTGCCGGCTACATACGCTAACTTCTTGATAATAAATGGTGCGGTGGTGTATCCTACATACCGACAGCCAAAGAATGATGCAGAGGCTGAACGCATACTAAAAATGGCTTTCCCTGAACACGAGATGATAGCGGTGGATGCTTGCGCTGCTATCAGACAGCATGGATCTATACATTGCCTGACTATGCAATATCCTAAAGGAAAGGTAAAAGGGTAAAAAAGTAAAAGGGTAAAAAGAGCCTTTGGAAAGTAAAAAAGTAAAAAAGAGATAAAAATGAAGAAGATAAAAATCGGATTCTTGCAGCAGCATAATGTTGCAGACCAACAGCTAAATATCACACGCCTTGCGTCGGGCATAGCAAATCTTGCGGAACATGGCGCACAGTTGATAGTATTGCAGGAGCTTCACAACTCGCTATACTTCTGCCAGACGGAGAATGTGAACCTCTTCGACCTCGCAGAGCCAATTCCTGGACCATCGACAAACTTCTATGGAGAGTTGGCACGACAGTATGGTGTGGTGATAGTGACATCGCTATTTGAGCGTAGAGCCGCAGGACTGTATCATAATACAGCGGTGGTGATAGAGAAAGACGGCACCATAGCAGGAAAATATCGCAAGATGCATATTCCGGATGATCCTGCATATTATGAGAAATTCTATTTCACACCTGGCGACCTCGGCTTCCACCCTATCGAGACAAGCCTTGGCAAGTTAGGAGTGCTGGTGTGCTGGGATCAATGGTATCCGGAGGCAGCACGACTGATGGCGCTGCAGGGTGCTGAGCTGCTGATATATCCTACGGCTATAGGATATGAGAGTAGCGACACAGAAGACGAGCAGCAACGACAAAGAGAGGCGTGGACAACGGTGCAGCGCGGACATGCGGTGGCTAACGGACTGCCTGTGGTATCGGTGAACCGCGTGGGATATGAGCCTGACCCAAGCGGACAGACTAAGGGCATACAATTCTGGGGAAGCAGCATGGTGGTGGGACCTCAGGGCGAAATGCTATATCGCGCCTCGGAGGTTGAGGAAGAATGCACCATAGTAAGCGTAGACCTAAACCATAGCGAGCATGTGCGCCGCTGGTGGCCATTCTTGAGAGATAGAAGAATTGATGCCTACGAGGATATCACTAAGAGATATATAGACGAAAGGTAAAAGGGTAAAAAAGTAAAAGGGTAAAAGGGTAAAAAGGTATAAATGAGAAATCCTCCAGTATATATGAGAAATATATGCTGGAGGATTTTTTTGGATATATATTACTTGAGCCTATCAGCGATTACTTTAGCCAATCGGTGATGCGCTTTTTGACAAGGGAGGTTTCGCAGAGGATGCGGATGAACTCCTTGGATGCGGAATTCTTGTAAATGCCTTTGAGCATCTGCACGCAGCCCTCCATACGGCAACCCTCGTGGTTGATAGGGATGGCAACGAGGTCGTCGGCATCTTCGGTGGCTGAGGATGAAAGGATGGTATACATGCCAGTGCTGCGCACAAGGCGTAGAAGCGGCGTTACCTCGTCCATCTCGGCACGCACATTTAGCTCGGTGCCCGTTTCAGAAAGGATGTCGTCGAGGGTGTTGCGAGCCTGCAAGCCCTTGGCAGGGAGCACAGCAGGATATTCGGTAAGGACAGAGAGCGAAATCTTGTCGTAGGCAGCCAACGGACTGTCGCGGCGCACTATCACAGAGAGCACATCGTCGAAGAGCAGATGCGACTCGATGAGAGGATAGTTGCCCTGAGGACGGAACGAGAGCACGAAGTCGAGCTCATGGTTCATCAAGCGATTTACGAGCTCTGTCATTGGCTTGTAGACGATGTTGAGGAAGATGTCTGGATAGAGCTTCATGAAATCCTTCAGCGTTTCGTGCATCACCATATTAAAAGAATGGGTGACGCCGATGTTGAGGGTGCCACACTTCAGCGCCTGCATATCGTTCATGCGGCGTAGGCAGTTGTCGGCAGAGTCGATGGCAGTAACGGCAAATGGCAATAGTTCTTCGCCAGCCTTGGTGAGCGACACCTTGTGGGAAGTGCGATAGAAGAGCACCGTGCCAAGTTCCTCTTCGAGCTGCTTGATGGTTTGCGAGAATGTGCTCTGAGTGACACACATTTCTCGTGCAGCCTCAGAGAAGTTGAGCAGTTTTGCTGCTACGACGAATGATTTCAGATATCTTAATTCCATACAATTTGCTGTTGCCATTGATATAATGTGTTTGCAAAGTTAATGTTTTAATTCTTTTCAACAAAAAAAGTAAGAGAAAAACTATGGTTGGCGACATGGTGATACGTAATCGGGTGCTCAAAAATGAGCACCCGAAATACTCGATTCAATACATATCACTAAACCAAATATATTATCCTGATTAGCAAGCCGCTGCTCTTTCTTTTCTCTTTTTGAGCATCTCCATGAGACGCTGCTCGCGCTGTGGCGACATCATACGGCGCACAAAGATGTTTGGAATAGCCACGCCGATGGCTATGAAGAGGATGATGAGCGATGCACGGATACCGTTGTTCATAGCTACGGTAACTTCGCCCACAACTCCGTGCATATCGATTATGGCGAAGAGTGCACGATACATGAGCACTCCAGGAATCATAGGGATGACGCTCGGTATGCTGAGGCAATGGTGAGGAGTGTGGAGCCAATGCATAGCCTTGGTGCAGATGATACTGATGAGAGCACTACCCACGAAGGAACCTATGATGAGACCACGGTCGAGACCGATATTGCCGTTGGAAGGTCCGAGATTGACGAAATTGCGTGTGCACACAGCGATGATACCACCTATAGCCACAGCCCAAAGCAAGCGACGAGGAATGTTGAATATCATAGAGAATCCCATGGCTGAGATTGCTGCTGCGATAGAGAACTCCAGATAAGTGTGGTGAGGAGTCATGGTGAGGTCGCGCACAAAGTTGTCGATGCCTCCCACCTCGATGGCAAGAGCTATACCAAACGCCATGGAGAGCACCATGAGCAGAGTGTTGATGGCTCGGGTTAGACCCACTTGATGGAATCCCGTGAGCATATCGCTGACGAAATTGATAAGCGGCACTCCAGGCACTATAAACAACGCACAAGCCAAGAGCGGATGCCAAGGCGTAGAGGTGTGGAGGAATGCTGGCAGAGGGAATGCAGCAGAGGTGTTGGCTAGCCCGAACGCCCATGCAATGATAGTGCTGACAAATGCTGCCAAGGCGATGTTGACATATGGATTGGAATCCTTGGCATTGAGAAACATTCGTAACCTAAACCCTAATATTGCAGCTATCGAAGCATAGAAGAAAGCAGGCCAGTCGCACCCGAACTGTATGCAGAATCCACCGCAGGCAAAACCACCGCCAATGGCAACCTGCCATGGAGTGTAGTTGCGAGGTGTGGAACAAATATCGTCGAAGGCTTTTTCGAATTCGTCGAGAGTGTAGTCGTCCTTGATGGCTGTCCACGAAAGACGGCTGATGCGGCTGATGGCAGTCATATCGATGCCATGCTTGGTGCATCGCTGGAATTTGGTGTAGGAATGCTCATCGTCGCTATAGTTGACCATAAGCAAATTGTAGTTGACATACACCTGAAGGCATTCATCTTTGAGATTGAGGAAAGCCGCAGTACGCTTCATGTTGCGCAAGATACGAGGAGTATCGGCAGCGCTCTCCATGAGTTTGCAACCAACTTTCAACAAGAGCTCAAGGCGGCGATTTACGTATGTGGCATCGCCCATGTGATGGAAGAGGATAGGTTTAGAGATCGTCATCTTCGTCCCAAGCATAAAGTGAATCTACAGAATTGTCGTTGAAGGCTATGAGGTGGTGCTTCTTGTTGTAACGCCATGCCTTGCCAAAAAACTTTCTGCCGAACATTACCACTAAAATCAAAACTGCTGAACTGATGGCTATACAAAAAGCCATTTCACTTTCAAATAATGTATGCATAATCTTTTTACCTTAACTTTCGTTTTATCTATTGTTGTTTTGCGAGTGCAAAGGTACGAAGTTGACAATAACCAGAGAAGTGGCGGTTAACGATTATATAAATAGTTGCTATCGAAAAAACCGATAGCAAGCACTATATGAGCAGTTATTGAGCAAGGAGGCTGGAAGTTGGGAAAAAAATCGTAACTTTGCACACCTTATTTATATATATAGGTATTTTAGGATAAGAAACAGGATATGACAAAGGAAAACAATATAAAAGAAATGCCAATATGGCTATCGTTGTTACCACTTGTAGCGTTAGTTTTTATGCTTATTTTTACGATAAAAACATTCGGCAGCAACTCTTTGAATGGTGCAACCCAGGTAGTTTTGCTATCGGCATCAGCAATATGCTGCATCATTGGTATCGTATATTCGAAAGTGCCATGGCGAAATTTCGAAGAATCGATAACAAAGAATATCGCAAGTGTGGCTTCGGCATTGATAATATTGCTGCTGATAGGTGCGCTGGGCAGCTCGTGGATGGTGAGCGGAATAGTGCCAACGATGATATATTATGGTATGGAGATTATTCATCCCGACGTTTTTCTTGCCACCACCTGCGTGATTAGCGCCATAGTGAGCGTGATGACGGGCAGTTCGTGGACCACAATCGCTACCATAGGCGTGGCGCTGATGGGAATAGGAAAGGCGCAAGGATTTGCCGAAGGCTGGGTGGCAGGAGCCATTATCAGCGGTGCATATTTTGGCGACAAGATATCGCCATTGTCGGAGACCACGGTACTGGCATCGAGTATTTGCGGAGTGGCAACACTCACCTACCTACCCTTCTGCTTCTTTAATATCCTCAGCCCGCTGATGAGCATCTTGGTGGCTGCAACGGGATATAAGATAGAAGTGAAGAGTGAAGAGGTTTAGTGAAGAACGAAGAGTGAAGAGATTAAGTGAAGAACGAAGAGTGAAGAGTGAAGAATCAAATAGACTTTATGGCTATTGATTGTTCGCTCTTCACTCTTTTCGTAAGGGAAGATTAAGTGCGACAACCGAGTTGCCGCAAACCTAACTCCAGGGTATTTGATTCTTCGTTCTTCACTCTTCACTTAAATTCTTCACTCTTCGTTCTTCACTCTTCACTTAATTTATCGAGCAAGCCTTGGCAAGCATCTTCGAGAAGCTCGATGACGAGCTCGAAACCACGGTCGCCACCATAGTAAGGATCAGGAACTACGGTGTGGCCAGGATGATGAGTAGCAAAATCTGCCATCATGTGAACTTTTTCACGATCTTGCTCGGTGCGAGCCATAGACATCAGCTCGTGATAGTTTTCGCGATCCATAACTAAGATATAGTCGAAGCGCGAGAAATCATCGTAGCATATCTGACGGGCACGAGTGGAGAAATCATAACCATGGTCGGCACCATGACTGCGCATGCGAGGGTCTGGGAGATTGCCCACATGCCATGGTCCGATGCCAGCAGAGTCTATGCGAAACTTATCACTAAGGTTTGCGGCATCTACGATATGTTGCATTATTCCCTCTGCAGCCGGAGAGCGACAGATATTGCCAAGACATACGAAGAGAAGGGATGTTGGTTGGGAAGTTTTCATGTTATCAAAAAGAGTTTTTAAAGATGATGAAAATGGTATTATAGGGGTATTATAGGGGTATAAACGAAAAAAGTCCTGAAAGCATAAACTTTCAGGACTTTTGCAGGGTGCCCGGTGGGACTCGAACCCACGACATTCAGAACCACAATCTGACGCTCTAACCAACTGAACTACGGGCACCATGTTGGCTTATTGTTTTTAAGCGGTTGCAAAGGTACGAGAAATAATTGAAACCACCAAATATTTCTCGCACTTTTTTTCAAGCCCTTATTATTTTGCTGGTGTTGCAGGTGCCTCAGCAGCCTTTGGAGCAGCAGTTTTGGTATCTACAGCCTTAGCATCAGAAGCCTTAGGAGCAGCCTGCTGGCTAGCGCCGAAGCCCTGAGTGTTTGTAGCATTTGTAGCCTGATTCTGAGTAGCAGCCTGTTCCATTACGCTACGCTCAGTAGAAGCTGTAGGAGCAACATAAGCGCAAATAACGCTGAAAACAACCATAAGACCAGCGAGGGTCCATGTAGCTTTTTCTACGAAATCAGTAGTTTTGCGAACGCCCATGATGGCGTTAGACGAAGAGAAGTTAGAAGACAAGCCGCCTCCCTTTGACTCTTGAATAAGTACGATGCCAATCATGAGCAACGATACTATTACAATGAGTACAACGAATAATGTGTAAACCATTTTTTTTTACTTATTTATTTTGTTATTTATTATCAGTTTTTCAAGAAAACGTATCTGATCTGCAAAGTAAGCATTTTTTTTTGGATAATTCAAATTTAATTGACTAATAATTTCAAGTGCCTTTGAATAATTGCCTTGTTTGATATAAATTTTAGCCAATGTTTCTGTAAAATATCCATTTTCGCCCTCTTTTGCGTCGTCGTCATTGCTATCATCGATATCTGGTAGATATTCAGGTTCTTCTTTAAGTTGGATTTTTCCGCCCTCATTGAATATGAAATTATCTATCAAATCATGTCCCTTAAGCTGTGGCGACTGTTGGCTATCTTCATCGACCTCCGACTCTGTTTCAAGCAGATACGACACATAGTCGATGGTGGCATCGGCAGGAGTAGGTTTGCGCTTAGCAGCTTTGTCCTCTTCCTGGTCGGAAGGAATAGAATCGAGGAAGTTGTCGATGAGCGAGATAGTTCTATCGCCATCGGCATCATCTTTGGCAGTAGCTTTCTCGGTTTTGTTTACAGCTGCAAGCTTATAATGAGCAGCCTCAACAAGATTGAACAACACTTTGCGGTCGGTGATATAGATAGCCGAGCGTCGCAATTCTTCGTCGAACGAAGGGTCGTGGAGCAAATACAAGTTTTGCAACAGCAACAATCTTGCCGTTTGGTAATAAGGATAGAGCGCAAGCAGGCTTCGGAGATCGTAAAGGGTCTCCTTGTCCAATAGTTCAGGATGTTTGATAAGCTCTGCTAAATCCATATGGGTATTGATGTTGTTGTTAAGCAATGTTTTTGTAATGTAGATTCTAATGATTAAGTATTTCGATTATTTGTCGCCAACGCTCATTACCAGTTAGCCACGGTGGCATTGAATATCTGGTCGGTGAGGTCTTTCACCATCTGAGTTACGAGTTCCTCTTGCACAGCATTGAGGCTCTTAGTAGTCTCGTAGGTAGATGTGGCAGTAAACTGCTTTTCGAAGTCCTCAGAATGGTTGGTATTATTGACAAATCTCACGTTAACAGTCATCGAGAGTTCGGTTTGAGCCGAATATCCTTCTGCCGACACCGACTTATTGCGCTGCGAATATTGTGTGATTTGTCCCTCTATCACGAGGTCGCCACCACGCTTCACCTGCTGCAGTTTGGTATGGTTGGCAAAAGCGTCTTTCAACTGATTGTTGAACATTGGCGCCATTGGTCCCCAGATATATGTGCTTCGGTTAGGGAAGTCGGCAATGCGTATGGTCTTGACCTTTGCATAGTCGATACTTGCCATATTAAATTTATACGACACGCTGCATGCTGTCACCACCATGAGCGCTGTTAAGGCTATGGCAGCAGAAGCCAAACGACGTATGCGAAGCTTCAGAGAGTTATTCTTCATAATTGTCAAGTCCATATTCTTTAATTCTTCTGTATAGTGTGCGGTCGCTGATGCCAAGCTCAGCAGCAGCCAAACGGCGATTGCCGTTGTTGCGTTCAAGGGCTTTCTCTATCATCTTTCGATTAAAGTCCTTGAGGTTCAGATTATCGTTTGAAGCCGGAGCCTCATCGTGATGCTTGTCGGTAGTAACCTCCTCGGCATCAATAAAATCGGCTGTAGGTTCTGGCTGATGATAGTCGTGATCAACATATCCTAAGCGAGCAGGAGCTGGAGCCAAGCGAGCAGGAGCAGGAGTGTTGAGCATGCTATGCTGGTCTTCCATCTGCTTTTTAAGATCGTTAAGCTCGCGTCTTAAGTCGCTGACATTGCCACGAAGCTCATACAATATTTTATATAGTATCTCGCGTTCACTTTCGAAAGAGTGAGATCCTCCATCGCCAGCAATAGCGAGCTGCATGCTTTCAGGATCTTGCGGAATATACCTTTTCAGCGTTTCCACATCGATGATTCTTTCTTGGCTCAACACCGACATCTGCTCTGTGATATTCTTCAGCTGTCGCACATTGCCAGGCCATTTGTAGCCGAGCATTATCTGCTTAGCATCCTCAGAGAGAGTAATCTTTGGCAGTCGGTATTTCTCTGCCATCTGCATAGCGAAGAGACGGAAGAGAAGCAAAATATCGTTGCCACGATCGCGCAAAGGCGGCATCTGAATAGGAATGGTGTTAAGGCGATAGTAGAGGTCTTCGCGAAAGCGTCCCTCGGTAATCGCCTTTTGCATATTCACATTGGTGGCAGCAACAATTCTGACGTCGGTCTTCATTATCTTTGTTCCGCCCACACGAATATATTCGCCAGTCTCGAGCACACGCAATAAGCGAGCCTGAGTGGCAAGAGGCAGTTCGCCCACCTCGTCGAGGAAGATGGTGCCCTTGTTTGCAATACCGAAATATCCTTCGCTCTCGCCTATGGCACCAGTAAACGAGCCTTTCTCATGACCGAATAGTTCGCTATCGATAGTGCCTTCAGGGATAGAACCACAGTTGATAGCAAAATAGCGTTCGCGTCGGCGTGGACTATTGTCGTGGATGATGCGAGGAAGAATCTCCTTGCCCACTCCACTTTCGCCAACTACGAGCACACTAAGGTCTGTGGGCGCCACCTGCATGGCAACGTCCAATGCACGATTTAAAGCATCGCAGTTGCCCACGATGTTGTATCGTTGTTTTATCTTTTGCAGTTCTTCTGTGTTCATTTCTTGGCAAAATTACAAACTTTTATTGAGAAAAGCCTTATTTGTTATGAACTTTTATAAGTCACACTCCCCTTATATATATAATAAGGTGTAATCCTACTTCACCTTTTTAGCCGACTTGCCAAACTTTATTAGCAAGAGGCCGATGCCCGTCCACACGAGTTCGCGCAAGCGCACTATCAAGGCTACTAATATGCCACCGCTGGCAGTAGCGCCAAGGCGAGTTGTCGACATCAGGAAACCACCCTCGCGACCAACAAGCTGCAACGGCATAAAGAAAAGCATATTAGCAAACAGCGTAGTGAAAGCAATGATGAGAATACATTGCACATAGCTGATGCCAGGATTTACCACCAAGAGGATGAAATACACCTCGAGCGCCGACAATATTCTGCACACCACTTCCAATACCACCGCCATAACGAAGGTCTTTGGACTCTGCTTATGCAGGGCTGCGATCTGCGTATCTATAGTGTCGAGCTGCTCACGATGTTTCTCTACGAATGGCTGTGCCCACTTCTTCACCAACGGCATGTGGCGCAGAAGATTCATCACACGGTTTGCCAATCCCTTACGATAGCCAATGATGAAAAACCACAGGCCGAGCATGCAGAATGCCGCTGCCGCAAGAAGGAATGACGCCATGAATACCGACATTGGCTGCGTAGCCACATATAGGAATATGGAGATAAACCAAAACCAGAAATGGCTAAAGATATGCGTCATTGCATATAGAATCACCGACGATGAAGCCCTCTCGGTGCCAATCTTCGGAGCGAGCTCCATAATGCGGTATGGTTCGCCGCCCATCAGTCCGCCTGGAGTGGCATAGTTGAGGGCAAAGCCTGAGATGGTTACTTTATACAGCCACCAGAAGTTCACCTTCGACTTTCCACCAGCATTGATGATAAGATACCATGCCGAGGTATTAAACATATACAGGAATATCCACAACACCAATACTGCGACAAACCAATATCCTGCATGACATAGTCCTTGCCAAACCTGCTGAAAGTCGAGCTGAGTGACCATCACCACCAGCACGGCAATACCAAATATAAAGAATATATTCTGATATTTCTTCTTCATTATATCTTTTATTGTTGTCTTTCCTTTATAGCATTCTCATGCTTCTTAGGTATTGCAAATCTCACCTTTTCGCTATCATCGCGTTTCTCGTGATACAGCTTAGGCAGAGGATTTGCCAATGGCTCGTCGTAGTCGAAGGCATTGCGGAAAGCGTCGATAGCGCAATAAATAGCATGACGGAAAGATGTTTCGTCAGCTCTACCCATACCAGCGATGTCGAAACGAGGATTCATGTCGGCAGCTGTCACTACTACAGGCATTCCTGCAATGAAGTTTATCATATAGTCGGCAGACAATGCAGCAAGAGGAGCTACGCCCTGATCGTGATACATTGCCAATATTCCGTCAAAAGCATAATAGTCGCCATTGCTAAAGAAATCGTCTACTGCATAAGGTCCAAAGGCATTTATGCCCTCGGTAGCCAATTGGTCGATAGTTGGAGCAATAATCTCTTGCTCTTCCTTGCCACCGTTACTTGTTTGCGGATTTAGAGCAAGTACCGCAACACGAGGAGACGAGATGCGGAAATGACGCTTCAAAGCGGTATGGAAAGCCTTGATACTTGCCGAAAGCTGCTCGGTTGTTATTGCAGCAGCCACATTGCGCAGAGGCAAACCATCAGTAGCCAAAGCCATGCACACCTGCTCTGTTGCCATCACACGAATTGCCTTATTGCCTTCGCCGAGACAAGTTTCGATGTATTCAAAGTTGCCAGGATAGTTGAAACCTTCAGGCTTGATATTATTCTCGCTTGCAGGACCGAGTACCAAGACATCAAACAAACCATCTTTGAAGTCGGCAATAGCGCGGTCTACAGCAGCTAGAGCAGCCTTGCCACCCTCTGCGCATTCCAATCCTAAGTCTATCTTCACCTCTTCGTCAAAGGCTGTGATTATATTTAGCTTGTCGTCTTTAGCCTCATCAGCATTTGAAATGATTGTGAAATTTGCCTGCATATTCAATGCGTTGCGATGATAAGCAGCCACCTTTGGCGAACCATACACAATAGGAGTGCACAGTTCGAGCATCTCAGGCTCGGCAAATGTTTTAAAAATCAGCTCATATCCTATACCGTTGGTGTCGCCTTGAGTAATGGCTACACGTATCTTTCTATTTTCCATTTATCTTGATAGTTGTTTTATTTAGACTATTGTCAGTTTTGTCACTACTCTTTTTTATTGTTCGTTTTTCTTTGCTGTCGACAGCAGTCCGCAAGCGGCAAAAATATCTTGTCCGCGGCTCGCTCTGATGGTAGTAAATATGCCATGATTGGTGAGATAATCGCGGAAAGCCTCCATCTTTTCCTCAGGCGCACCATCAAGAGGCACCTCCGGAATCTTGTGGAATCTAATAAGGTTTATTCTGCAGTCTAAGCCATGGAGCAACTTCACGAGCTCACGAGCATGAGTCATAGAGTCGTTTAAGCCTCCAAACACAATATATTCGAACGACAAGCGACGCTGATGAGAGAAATCATAGTTGCGAAGCATCTCTACGATGTCTTGAATATGGAATCCTCTTTCGGCAGGCATCAGCATTGAGCGTTGCTCTGGCACAGGCGAATGCAAGCTTATTGCAAGATGGCAATCGCTCTCTTCGATAAATCTCTTAAGCTTATTCTTCACTCCCACGCTGCTCACGGTGATTCGCTTTGGACTCCACGCATAAGCATAGTCGGCAGTAAGGAGGTTTGTCACTCTCAGCACATTGTCGAGATTATCCATAGGCTCGCCCTGTCCCATAAAGACTATATTTGTCAGGCGGTCTGCCTCTGGCAAAGAATAAATCTGATTGATGATGTCGCATGCTGTGAGGTTGCCTTCAAACCCCTGCTTACCTGTTTGGCAAAACAAGCAGTTCATCTTGCATCCCACCTGCGACGACACACACAATGTTGCTCTGTCGTTATCAGGAATAAACACCGTCTCAACAAACTTTCCGCTCTGAGTAGGGAACAAGTATTTTATTGTGCCGTCTTTAGAATACTGAGCATCGAGATGTGGCATACAGCCAATAATATATTGGGCAGAGAGCTTTTCCCTGCCAGCCTTCGAGATATTTGTCATCTCGTCGATGCTACGCACATGCTTTATATAAATCCATTGGGCCATCTGACCGCCAGCAAAAGCAGGCAAACCTACATTTTTTGCCACTTCTTTTAGCTCAGCCAAAGTCATTCCCAACAATGGTGTCTTATCGTTCATATCCGAATGAGAATAATTTTTGCAAAGTTAGTGCAAACGAGCGCAAATATATCAAGTTTACTTGGATATTTTGCCGAGTGCAGCCTAATTTCTGCAAAGTTAGCACAAAATCAAGACAATGCAAAACAAAAGTCTCGTTTTTTGCTTCTCAGCGCCTATATGTAAAGCTTTATTTTCATTATTGAAGTCGATAATATACAAAAGTCAGAAAAATAAGATGTTCTGTTTGCTATTTCCGAATAGTTTTAATAACTTTGCGATAAGTTTACATTAATATAATGGCGCCAGCAGAATCTGCTGATGGCAACAGCCAACAACTTACAAGCAAGATTTCATCATGAACATCAACAATACGGAAGACGAAAAGCTCTTGAAGCAATACTATAGTAGATATGGTGGATATTGGAGATTTCCCGATATGCTCGACTATTGCTATTTGGTAAATCCTTATTTCAATCGTTCGGGCATCATAAAGGAGATGCAAGACTTCTTCCCTACCCTCGTTGCCGAATATCCTTCGGGCATGAATGTCAACTCTATGTTGGCAAGCGAATGCTGGAACGTAAAGCAAGAATATATTATTCCTGGCAATGGTGCTGCGGAATTGATAAAACTGCTGATGGAGCATTTAGAGGGAAAAGTGGGTGTGGTAAGACCTACTTTCGAGGAATACCCCAACCGCATGCCTGCAGAACGAGTGGTAACTTTCGTGCCTCAGAATAGCGACTTCCGCTATGATGCCGACGATTTGATAGAATTCTTTGGCAATAATGCCGTAGAAAACATCTTGCTCATCAATCCCGACAATCCTTCGGGCAACTTCATCCCTATGGAAGGCATCATCAAGTTGGCGCAATGGACTAAGGATAATGGCATAAAGTTTATCCTCGACGAGAGTTTCGTTGATTTCAGCGAGGGTTATGCCAACAATTCTTTCATCAGCAACCAGCTGCTCGAAACTTTCCCCAACGTATGTGTGATGAAATCTATCTCTAAGAGCTATGGTGTGCCGGGATTGCGCCTTGGCATTCTTTGTTCTGCCAACACCGAGATGATACAGCGCATGAAGAAGCAGGTGAGCATATGGAACATCAATTCTTTCGCTGAATTCTTTATGCAAATCTATCCTAAGTATAGGGCTGACTATCAAAAGGCGTGCGACCAATTTATCGCTACTCGCAACGATTTCGAAAGGGAGCTACAGCAGATTCCTTTCATCCATGTAATGCCGTCGCAAGCCAACTTCTTCTTCCTTGAGGTGTTGCCACCTTACAAGCCAAAGCAGCTTTGCGCTATTCTTCTCAAGAAATATAAAATCTTGGCAAGTGCTTGCTTAGCCAAAAAAGGCATTGAGCCCGACAAATATATGCGCATTGCCGTGAGAAGTCATAAAGACAACGAGAGATTTATAAAAGCATTAAAAGAACTGATATAATATGAAAATAATCACCGAACAGCAGATTCGCTCTCTTGCCATCACGCCTCGCCAATGTGTGGAGTGGATACATGAGAGTTTTGCCATGAAGCACGAGGCTCAACTTCCTGCAAAGATAAGTGTGCATCCTGCCGACTACGATTTCTTTACTTCTATGCCTTGCTTGCTTCCTGACAATGGTGGCGACATAAGATATTTCGGAATAAAAGAGGTGCATAGAATTGAGGGCGCAGTACCATCTTTGGGTAGCGACATCATGCTCTATAATGCCAAGAATGGCGAACTGCTTGCGTTGATGGATGGCGACTGGATAACCACCATGCGTACCGGTGCGGTGGCTGCAGCTTCGGCAAAAGCTTTGCGCAAGAGCAATGCTTCGGTTTATGGTTTTGTGGGCTTGGGCAATACTGCTCGCGCCTCTCTGCTCTGCATTCTTGAGGCTGAGCCTGAGAAGCAGTTCAAGGTGAAATTGCTAAGATACAAAAATCAGGCAGAACAATTCATCTCACGCTTCAACGACTATTCCAACGTAGAGTTCGAGATTGTTGACAGCATAACAGAACTTGCACAAACTGTTGATGTCTTCATTAGTTGCATAACGAGCGCTAACGGTCTTTTGGTTGAGGATGAGAAGATGTTCCAGCCTGGCGTAACTGTCATTCCTGTCCACATGCGTGGTTTGCAGAATTGCGACACCACCTTCGACCGTGTATTTGGCGACGACACCGACCATGTAAAGGGATTCAAATATTTCTCTCAGTTCCACGACTACAACGAGATTGGTGAAGTATTGTCGGGTCGTGACCCTGGTAGAAAGTCTGACGAGCAGCGTATTCTCGACTACAACTATGGTTTGGCTCTCCACGATATTGTGTTTGCTTCAAAACTCTACGAAGCGCTCATCAATACCGACACCATAAATATTCCTATTCACAAAGAGACTGACAAATTCTGGATTTAATAATCTACCATGGCACACATCAAAACTTCCAAAGGATTCCTGAAATACGAAAGCAAAATACCTTTCTTCGGCGACAAGGTATTGGACAAAGACCTGATGCTCGACAACATCAGGTTATTGGCTGCCTACCTCGACAAGATTGACATCAATTGGGGTCCTGCCTTTGGTACGCTGATTGGTATTGTGCGCAACAACGATTTCCAACCTTGGAAACCAGTCTTCGACATCTATATTCTTAAGGAAGACGAAGAGCGCTTCAAGGATGTGTTGTGGCTACTAAAGGACGAGGGCTTCGAACTTATCCGTCATGAGCGTCGCGGACTCTACTATCTGTGTCGCAACGATCAGTATATTAAGTTCTTTGTGCTCCACAAGATTAGTAGCGACGTTCGTCATACTGGCGGCTCCGACTTCATCCATGAGAAATATCTGCAGAATACCGTGAAGTGGAACTTCATGGGCATCGAGATGAATGTGCCTGTAGATGTCGACGAATATTTGACGTTCCAATATGGTAATGACTGGACAACTCCTAAGCAAACGGTGTTCTATTCCTCAAGCTTCTTCTCGAAACTTGCTAACTGGACAAAGACTAAGCTTCAAGACATCATGCCTGACGCCATTTACTATTATTGGCTGCTGATACACCGCAAAAAGGACTTCAAGAAGTTCAAACTGCGCAGCGAAAAGGCTGGATATAAGTTGCCACAAAACTTCGAGCTGGCAAGCATGAAGCCTCGCCGTTATAAGAAGGTGCTTACGGTTGGTGTCTACGATTTGCTACACAAAGGTCATGTAGAACTCTTCCGCCGTGCCAAGGGTTTGGGCGACTATCTCATCGTGGCTGCCCAAGATAGCGACTTCATTCTGAAATACAAACCTCAGGCCAAAGTCATGAACTCTACCGAGGAACGCAAATACATGATAAAGGCCATTCGCTATGTCGACGAGGTTATTACGTATACTGATGTCGACAAGATTGTGAAAGATGTAGACTTCGATGTCTTCGTTACTGGCCCCGACCAATGTCACGAAGGTTTCCAGAAGGCTATTCGATGGTGCGAAGAGAATGGCAAAGAGCACATCGTGCTCGGACGCACCGATGGCATAAGCTCAAGCGAGCTTAAAGCCAAGATTGCTGCTAAGACTGCAGCTTCTCTTGGCAAAAACAATACTAACCCACAACAATAACCACAGAACAATAACTCTACATAAAAATATAATAAAATGAGAGAAAAAATAGATTGCTTCTTGCCTTGTTCCGACTATGAAGGCATTCAAGCCACCATCAGCCAACTGATGGGAAACAAGACTATTCAGCATATTCACCTCTTGGTAGGCTCCGGCTTCAACTCCAGCGTGGTGCCTGAAGATATTGACATCATAACTTCCGACAAACCTTTCTCTACCGATACGCTTCGCGAGATTGCAGCGCATACCGATGCCGACTATGTGCTCTTCAGCACCAAGGCATCACCTGTAGTGCTTGGTAAGAATGCTCTCGAACGTATGCTTCGTGTGGCTGTCGACTCTGATGCTACCATGGTTTATGGCGACCACTACGACTCTCTCGATGGCAAGATCGCCAAACATCCTTGCATCGATTATCATAAGGGAAGCATTCGCGACGACTTCGACTTTGGTCAGCTTTTGCTTCTACCTTCGCTTTTGCTCCACGAATATGTGTCTACTGCCATTAAGGAGGATTTCGATTATGCAGGGCTTTATGCTCTGCGCCTGTTCCTCAGTCGCAAGGGCGAGATTTTTCACCTTGCTGAATATCTGTATACTGAGCAGGAGTTGGACAACAGAAAGAGTGGCGAAAAGCAATTCGACTATGTGAATCCTAAGAACCGTGAGGTGCAGGTGGAGATGGAGAAGGCTGCCACACGCCATCTCGACGAGATAGGAGCGCTGATAGATACTAACGCCTACAAAACTCCCGACTTCGATGAGCAAGACTTTAAGTATGAGGCTTCGGTCATCATTCCTGTCTTCAATCGTGCTCGCACCATTGCCGATGCTGTAGGCTCGGCTTTGTCGCAGCAGACTTCTTTCAAGTTTAATGTCATCGTTGTCGACAACCATTCTACCGATGGCACCACCGACATTCTCAACTCTATCGATGATGCTCGCCTTGTCCACATCATTCCGCAGCGCACCGACCTTGGCATTGGCGGATGCTGGAACGAGGCTCTCGACTCTAATCTCTGCGGTCGCTTTGCTGTTCAGCTCGATAGCGACGACCTTTATTCTTCGCCTCGCACCTTGCAGCAGATTGTTGACGCTTTCCATCGTCAAAAGGCGGCAATGATTATTGGTAGCTACCGCATGTGCAACTTCAAGCTCGAAACTCTGCCTCCTGGTCTCATCGACCATAAGGAGTGGACCGACGACAATGGTTGCAACAATGCTTTGCGCATAAATGGTTTGGGTGCTCCGCGTGCTTTCTTCACTCCTTTGGCTCGCCAGATTAAGTTTCCTAACACCAGCTATGGCGAAGACTACGCCATGGGCTTGGCTTTCAGCCGCAGATACCGCATAGGCAGAATCTACGACGAACTTTATCTCTGCCGTCGTTGGGAGGGCAATAGTGATGCGGCTCTAAGCATAGAGAAGATTAATGCCAACAACATTTATAAAGATCAGCTACGCTCGCTCGAGATTTCGGCTCGACAGCAGCTCGTAGCAGGCAAACTCGACACTACTGCCGACAATCGTTTGCAGCGTTTCTTCAATCGCCAGCTCGAAATATGGGAGGTTCCTAACCTCAATTATCAGCAGCTCTCGCATGTCAAGACCAAGCAGTTGGGCGACATCGAGGCGCAGTTCAATCCTGCACGCATAGTGTCTACTGGTGCCAACATCGACAAGAAGGCTATTGCCGAGCGTCCTTGTTTCCTCTGCAATGCTAATCGCGACAGCCGTCAGATGTCGAAGATTTTGGAGTGTGGACTGGAACTTTTGATAAATCCATTCCCTATTTTGCCAATGCACTTCACTCTGCCTACTCGTCGCCATCAGCCTCAGAGCGTAGCCACTTTGTTCCCTAAGATTTATTCCTTGCTCGACGATTATGCCGACATCATGGTCTTCTACAATGGTCCTCGCTGCGGAGCCTCTGCTCCCGACCATGCTCATCTGCAGGGTGGTACCTCAGGACTTCTGCCTATTCAGAAGTGCTGGCAACGATTGTGCCGTAGTCTAAAGACCGTCTACAACTGTTGCGAAGGCGAACAGATTTCTCTCATCACAGAGTATGTTGTTCCTGCTTTCGTCATCCAGAGCAAGTCGGCAAAGTGCGAAGCTCAGCTATTCGACAAGCTCTACAAGGCTCTCGACAAAGAGGCTGGCGCCGAAGCTATGCTCAACATCGTGGCTTGGCGACAGGAGGATAATCACATCACCGTGGTGTTCCCTCGTCGCAAACATCGTCCCGACTGCTATTATGCAGAGGGTGCAGAGCAGCTCCTCGCTTCGCCTGGTGCTTTAGACATGGCTGGCTTGATGATTCTTCCTCGCAAAGACGACTTCGAAACAATCACTCAGGAAAGGGCTGAAGCTGTGTTGCGCGAGGTGGCAATAACCTCAGAGCAGGCTGCCGAAATCTGCCAGCGTCTCACCAAGATGCAGGAGAGCACTCAGCAGACCAATGCCATTAGCAAACAGCCTAACGTGACGGTTGGACTAAAGAGCGACACCACCATCAACTTCTTCCTCCACAAGCCTTATCTTGCCAAGGGCGAAGAGATTTGTGGCGAACAGGAGGTGAGCTTCTCTGAGGGTGGATTGCTTTGGAATGGCAACCACTATCGCGAACTCTTGTTCTCGCCTGTTGCCAAGGATGCTTCGTTCTCGCTTGCCAATGTCACCATAGGCATCGACTACCATTGGGAGCGCAAGCAGACTCAGACTTTCAGAGGTGCGCTTCGCCTTGTTGTCGAAGAAGACAAGATTTGCGCCATCAACGAGTTGCCTGTTGAAAACTATCTCGAGAGTGTTATTTCAAGCGAGATGAAAGCCACCTCGTCGTTGGAACTTCTCAAGGCTCATGCCGTGATTTCTCGCTCGTGGCTGTTGGCTCAGATGGAGAAACGCCGCAAGCAGAAAGAGAGTGGCAACAACTTCTTCTCGTTCGAAAAGAGCGACGACACGCTGATAAAATGGTACGACCGCGAAGACCACACCATCTTCGATGTTTGTGCCGACGACCATTGCCAGCGCTACCAGGGCATTACCATGGAGACGAGCCCGCATGTGGCTAAAGCCATCAAATGTACTCGCGGCCAGGTGCTCACCTTCGATGGCGACATCTGCGACGCCCGCTTCTCTAAATGCTGTGGCGGAATCACCGAAGAGTTTGAATACTGCTGGGAGAATATCAATAAGCCTTACCTCAAGAGCGTGCGCGACTCTGCCGACATGGCTGAAGCTCACGACGTGAAAGACCTCGAGGCTTTCATCCGCACTTCGCCTGATGCTTTCTGCAACACCACCGACAAGGCGGTGCTTAGCCAGGTGCTCAACGACTACGATCAGGAGACTACCGACTTCTATCGTTGGAAGGTGGCTTACTCGCAAGAAGAGATTGCCAACCTCATCAACACTAAGCTGAAGTTAGACCTTGGCTCCATCATCGACCTCGTGGCTGTAGAGCGTGGCAAGAGCGGACGCATCTCTCGCCTGAAGATTGTTGGCACCAAGCGCACCTTCACCATTGGTAAGGAACTTGAGATTCGTCGTTGCCTCAGCACCAGCCATCTGTATAGTTCAGCCTTCGTGGTCGACCGCCTCGACATCAACGCCGAAGGCATTCCTCAGCATTTCGTGCTCACAGGAGCCGGCTGGGGTCATGGCGTAGGCTTGTGCCAGATAGGTGCTGCCGTGATGGGCGAAAAGGGCTACAACTATGAGCAAATCCTGCACCACTACTATTCTGGTGCCAAGATCACTACAATGTATTAAAAAAATATGCAAACTTCCGACAACCCCCTTCGCTGGCTTCCTTCCTTGTATTTCTTCAAGGGGTTGCCCTACGTCGTATTGATGGTAGTCTCCACCGTGCTCTACAAGCAGATGGGACTATCCAATGCCGAAGTGGCTTTCTACACCTCGTGGTTTTATCTGCCATGGGTTCTGAAGCCATTTTGGCACCCTTATGTCAGTCGCATGGCAACTCGACGATGGTGGATTCTCCTCACCGAAATCATCATCGGCGCTTCCATGGGCAGCATAGCCTTCACCCTACCCTCGCCATTCAATCTTCAGGCATCGTTGGCTTTGTTCTGGGTGGCTTCATTCTCGTGTGCCTTCCATAATGTTTCTGCCGACGGCTTGTATCTCGACGAGATGGGACCGCGCCACAACCTTATTTATTTTATACGCACCACCTTCTATCGTCTTGCCACCTTCGTTGCCCAGGGCATCCTCGTCATGGTGGCAGGGAACCTTCAGGTGATGTATCGTGGCAGCATGGGTTATTCGTGGAGTCTTGTCTTCTATGGCTTGTCGTTGTTCTTGCTTCTCACGTGGATTTGGCACGGCATCTTCATTCCCTACACTCAGCCTGCCTTCAAGCAATTATCAATACCGGGCATAAGGCAAGTGCTGGGCGAAGTCAGCGACACCACAAAGCTTTTCTTCCGCAAGCCTTACGCCATCTACGCCACCATCTTCATGTTGCTATTCAAGCTTCCTGAAGGATTATTGTCTAAGGTTTCCATCCTTTTCCTCATCGATGGCGCTCATCGTGGCGGCTTAGGCTTGTCGCCACAGGAATATGGTTTGGTGGCTGGCACAATAGGCGTTGTAGGCTTGTCTCTTGGCGGCATTCTCGGAGCTAAGGCAATAGCGCATGGTGGCATCAAGCGTTGGCTGTGGCCAATGGCTCTGTCGCTCACCATTCCAAACGCTGCTTACCTCTACCTCAGCTACTATATGCCCGACAACATCTTTATAGTTGGCTTATGCATATTCCTTGAGCAGGTGGGCTACGGCTTTGGCTTCGTTGCCTACATCATGTTCATCAAGCGCTTCGTGATGGGCTATCTCCACAAGGCTCACCTCACTCTTGGCAAAGCGTTTATGGCTCTATCCATAATGCTCCCTGCCATGTTCTCTGGTTTCCTTCAGCAGGCTGTTGGCTACCGCACATTCTTCATCATCGTTTTATGCAGCAGCGTCGCCACCATCATTGCCACAATCTTGGCAATAATAACCCTAAAGGCAAAAGAGGCCCGCAAATAAAAAACAATAGGCAGCAAATCAGTAATCTGATATTGCTGCCTACATCTTTTCATAAAACTCAAAATAAACCCTTTTCTTACAAATACATCATCGGTCCAAATCCGCCACCCATTCTTGGAGGCATTCCGCCTGGATGACCGCCACCATAACGACCGCCACCAGGACCATCGCCGCGACCTTGTCTCATTTGCTGGCGTGCTTCCTTACCTCCAAATAGGTTCAAGCGATATTGCACGCGGAGCATGATGTAAGAGTTCACAGCGTTGAATTCTGTATCGCTACGCTGCATTGCTGATATAGAACGCGAGAAATTGCTCTGCTGTCCCAGCAAGTCGAAGAACTGCAACATCACCGTCAGCGGCTTACCCTTCATGAATCCCTGCGAGATTTGCGCATTCCACACCAGCTCGTTGGTATTCATGGAATTGTCGTTGAATCCTCGGCGACTATTCTCATGGATGTTTGTCGACAGGGTTGTTCCCCAAGGCAATGTCACGTTGATATTTGCACCATAAGCAAACCGCCATGTGTCGAGGTTGCTCTGCTTCTGCAGCTTGTTGCGTGAGTGGTTGTAACTGAGCGAACCGTCGAGCTCTATCTCCAACCAGTCGTTGCGGTAGCTACCTGCCAATCGCTCGTTCACGCCAAGAGTCTTTGTAATGTTCTTCTGCGAATTTGAAGTGCGGTTGAGCGAAATATAGCCCACATTATTAGAATACGATACGTCGCTCCATGTATTCACGTTCCATCTTCCTGCCGAGTCGAGCGGAGTGTTAAACATCAAACCGCCGCCAGCATTCCAGTTGCCGTTGATATTCTCAGGTCGTGTAACCTGTCCACCAGTGGTTTCATTATACGTCACCTTTCTTGCCACCGAGTTGCTTGTGGTGTTAAATCTCAAGTGTGCCATCAGCGACTGTTGTGTCTTCTCGAAATATCCACGGAAGAAGGTGTTGAAACTATTGGTAAACGAAGGTTTCAGTCCTGGGTTACCCTTAGTGATGTTCAGTGGGTTGCTGTCGTCGGTAATGTCCACGAGGTCGGTCATGCTTGGCTGCGATGTGTAGCCACGGTAAGTGATTCTGAGGTTCGACACCTTATTAAACTTATACTTAAAGTCCATCGATGGTGTGATGTTTACCACGTGGCGCACAGTATCGATATATTTGCCCTGATAGTCTTGGGTAAAGTTCGACGACTGTGGCTGCACCATCGCTCCTATGTTGAAATCGAAGCTCTCGCGAATCATTCTGAACATCAGCTCTATTTCGTGAGTATAGTTCTTATACTCCGAATAGCGGCTCAAGTCGCTGTCGTAATAGCTCTCCAGCGGATTATTCAGTCGCGAAAGATAGCCATTCCAGTTGCCATAGCTGTTCGCTACTCCTGCAAAGAAGTCTTCGCCAAGATTGCTGAAATCATAGGTCGAGCGTGTGCTCTTTGAGTAGCTATAGTTGAACTTATAGCTCAACTGCAGGAATGTAGCCTTCCACAGCGGTTCGCTATACGTAAGCTGTGCGCTATAGTCGTATCTCTTTGTTGGAGTCAAACTATATCTGTTTGTCTGATACGTAGAGTCGGTGCCCAGAGAGTTCATCACCTGATACAGGTGCACATTTGATGTCGACAGGCTCTTGCTGTCAGAATTGGTGTAGCCGGCATTCAACTGCAATGTGATGTTTCGTCCCTCGTTGTTGAGCTTGCGGTTTATCTGCAACATTCCCTTATAGTTGTCGCTTTTGCTATTCGAGAGCGAGATTCCGCTGCGACTATTTATCATCAAGCTGTCTTGCGCCATGATGTCGAACGACGATGATGCAAGCGGATCTGTTACGTATAGATATGGGTCGTCGGCAAATGATGCTGAAGCTGTTGACGAGCTGCCGTCGGATGTAGAGTGCGAGAATGTTGGTCTAAACAAGATGTTGGTCATCGAGTCTGGCATCCATTCTATTCTTGCTCTTGCATTCCAGCTGTCGCTACGACTGTAGCTCTGCGAGATGCTGTTGCCAAACGATTTTGCTGTCGACACAAAGTTCTCTGTCGACATCTTTGTGCGCTGGTCTCCGTCGCCATGGTTCCATCTCAAGCTACCATTAAACTTGAATTTGTCTTTTATCTCGTAGTTGAAGTTTCCTCCGAGCATCTTGCTTGAGTTCAAGCCGCTGTTGCCGCCCCAACCGCCACGACCACCAAATCCACGGTCGTTTACGTTGTTTGCCGAGCCAAAGCCCATCACTCTCATCTTTGAGTTGAAGTGTGCTGCCATCACTCGTCCCGTATAGCGGTCTTCGGTGCCGTAGCCCACGTTGGTATTCGAAAACATTCCCTTGTTCATTCCTTTCTTCAGTCCGAAGTCGAGTACTGTCTCCTCGTTGCCATCGTTGATTCCTGTAACCTTGGCCAAATCGCTCTTTTCTTCATACGATTTTATCTTGTCAACTATCGAGGTTGGCAAATTCTTTAGTGCTGTCTTGGTGTCGCCGGTCATAAATTCCTTACCATCCACCAGAATCTTCTTCACTTCCTTGCCGTTGATGGTAATCTTGCCGTCGTCGTCAACCTGCGCTCCTGGCAATCGCTTCACCAACTCTTCCACCACCGAACCTTCTGGTGTGCGATAGGCGGCACTATTATATACAAAGGTGTCTTCCTTCACCGTCACCTTCATGGCTTGTGCCGTCACCTGTGCTTCCTTCAGCAATATGGCGTCCGAAGCTATTGCCAATGTGCCGAGCGCCAGGTTCTTATCCTGGGCTATCGTAATGTTTTTATATGTGGTATGATAGCCTATGCTCGATATTTTCAGCAGATAGCGGCCGTTCTTTGGAGCCGAGAGGCTGAATGTTCCCTTCTCGTTGCTCACTCCTCCCGCCACATACGAGCTGTCGGTTCTGAGCAGTTGCACCGTGGTCTGCATCATTGGCTCCTTGGTGTCTTTATCTACTATGGTACCTGCTATCTTTCGGCTTTGTGCCGTTGCCGTGAGTGCGGCAATCGATAACAGCGCCATAAATAATGTTCTTTTCATAATGATTGATAGTTGTCTTGTATTATTGATAATTGATAACTGATAGTTGTTTTAGCGTTTTACATTATTTCTGACGTATATTCTTGCAAAAGGTTTAATCCTTGCAAGAAAAAAGCACAAATATTTTGAATTTTCCGTTATTCTACATATCTTTGCAGAAATCAAGGAGACAAAACGACGAATGTTATGAAACAGAGAATCATTATTTCTACAAGTTTGGAGAAAGACCTTACGCTCGCCATTTCTGAGTGCGAGCACGATAAGGTGTTTGTATTGGCCGACGAAACAACCATCGACAAGTGTTGGCCTGTGATAAAGGATTTCAGGGTACTTAAGAATGCACAAACTATCGTTATTGGTGCCACCGACACCAACAAAACGCTCGAATCGTTAGCTCATGTCTGGAAAGCTCTTGGCGATGGTGGAGCCACTCGCCACTCGTGCTTAATTAATATAGGTGGCGGCATGGTTACCGACCTTGGTGGCTTTGCTGCGTCTACTTTCAAGCGTGGCATCGACTTCATAAACATCCCTACCACTCTGCTCGCCATGGTTGATGCGTCGGTAGGTGGAAAAACGGGCATCAACTTCAATGGGCTGAAAAATGAGGTTGGTGTTTTCAATGATGCTAAATATGTGATTCTCGACACCAGCTTCCTAAAAACTCTCGACGACGACAACTTGCGCTCTGGCTATGCTGAGATGCTTAAGCATGGACTCATCTCCGACAATGCTCACCTTGCTGAGCTTCTAAATTTCCAGCTTTCTGCTCCCGACTATCAGCAGTTGCAGCAGATGGTGGCTCACTCTGTAGAGATCAAGGAGGATGTCGTAGAGCTCGACCCTCACGAGCGTGCCATCCGCAAGGCTCTCAACCTTGGCCACACCTTCGGTCATGCTTTCGAGTCGTGGGCTTTGAAGCGCAAGCCTATCCTCCACGGCCATGCTGTCGCCTACGGTTTGGTGTGCGAACTTTATCTCAGCTGCATCAAGACTGGGTTCCCAATTGAGCGTATGCGCCAGTCGGTAAGGTTCATCCGTGAGAACTATCCTCACCTCGCCTTCACTTGCGACGACTACAATGAGCTCATCGCCCTTATGACTCACGACAAAAAGAATACTGCTGGCGTCATCAATTTCACCCTGCTCTCTGCAGTAGGCGAAATCATGATCAACCAGACTGCCACAACCGAGGAAATAAAAGAAGCCCTCGATTTCTATAGGGAAAGCTAAGGGAGTGAAGAACGAAGAACGAAGAACGAAGAACGAAGAATCAAATTCCCTTGGGGTTGGGTTCGGTGCAGCTCGGCTGCATCGCTTTCCCTCTCTTTCCCTCTCTTCCCTTCCTTCCTCTCCTCCTTTCCATTTAATTCTTCACTCTTCACTCAAATCCCCTCTTCGGCTTCCCCGTTTCCGTCATTGGTAATTTTTCTACCCTTATTATTTCTTTTGGTTGCCAATATTTCGGAAGCACCTCATGGCACACAGCCATTATCTTTTCTTTATCCTCATCTTCCGTCAGCATCACCATTTCTTCGCCATATTTCTTCGATGGGCGCTTTGCCATAAAGAAGGGGGCTGCCAGATGTGGCGCCAAAGTCTGCTCCACTTCCTCCATCTGTATTTTCACTCCTCCTGAGCACACCACATTATCTATTCTCCCCACAATCCTAAAGCGGATGTTGCCCTCGGCATTATCCACCACGGCAATATCGTGGGTGTGCAAAACTTCCGCGCATACAGCAGGAGCATTTATCACCAGACAGTTGTCGGCATCGAGCGATATTTCCACTCCCGGCAACGGATGATACCATAGGCTGTCTTCGCCTCCGCCATTTATCTTGCGCAAAGCAATATGCGAGAGTGTCTCCGTCATTCCATACGAACTCCACACGGCATTAGGAAACTTCTGCAACTTCTGCTCCATCTCCTTGTCTATGGCTCCTCCGCCAATAAGGATATTCTTTATCGCCATCAGCTTACGGCATTCTGCCTCATTGCCTATCGAGTTGTAGACCTGCATCGGCACCATGGCAGCGAAATCTATCTCCTCATCGTCGGCAACATCAGCCATCGGATGTCCCTTTGGCTCGATACTTATCATCTGCAAATCGCACACCAGGCTTCTCACCACCATCATCTTGCCGGCAATATAGTCCATAGGCAGACACACCAGGGCTTTGTCGCCAGCTTTCAGTCCCAATGCCTTGCATGTCATTCGTGCCGAGGCTTCCATGCGCACCTTCTCAGCCATCATCAGCTTAGGCTTGCCCGTAGATCCGCTGGTATACACAGGCACGGTGGCTCGACTGTCGTGCCATTGCGACAAGAAATCATTTATTGTCATAATACATCTTCTCTCCTCTCAACTCTATCGGCATTTCGATATTGTCGGTAAACAGCAGTCCGGTGCCCAATCCTTGTGGCATAATCTCGTCGGTGCCATAGGTGCGGGCAGCGAGATGAGCTATTGCGTTCAGTCCCACGTTGCTCTCCAGGGCACTCGTCATCCACGAGCCTATTCCTCGTGCTTTAGCCAAATTATGCCACTCTTGGCTTCCCGTCATTCCGCCATGGAGCGATGGTTTCAGCACGATATATTGTGGTTGAATGGTGTCGAGCAGCATCTCTTTCATCGAGCGTAGGTTTACGCCTATCAGCTCTTCGTCCAGAGCAATCGCTATTGGCGACTCCTTACACAGCCTTGCCATGTCTCTCCATTGCTTCTGCTTTATTGGTTGCTCTATGGAGTGAATATCATACTTCGCCAATATCTCGAGCAATGCCATTGCGTCGTCGGGGTCGAAGGCGCCGTTGGCGTCTACCCTCAGCTCCACTTTCTCTTTTGGGAAAGCCTCGCGGATAATATGCAGCAACTCCACTTCCTTGTCAAAGTCTATTGCTCCAATCTTCAGTTTTATGCACTTGAAGCCCAAGTCCAGTTTCTCTTGCATGCGCTCCAACATCTGCTCGTATGAGCCCATCCACACCAAGCCATTGGTGGGTATTCCAACTTCGCCACGTGCAAAGGCTGTATCAAACAAGGCTGTCGAACCGCCTGCCTCCAACTGTGCAAAGGCTGTCTCCAGTCCAAAGAGCATAGAGGGATAAGGGCGCAACATATCGTAAGGAATACGCTCTGTGCGCTCTATCATATCGCAAAACTGGCGTAGCAGACGATCGTAGTCTGGAATTTCGTCGCACGACAAATCGGGCAGAGTGGCACACTCTCCCACTCCATGCACTCCATCTTTCTCTACATCTACATATCTGCTCACTCGCGTAGTATATTCTCCGCGCGATGTCTTCGCAGGTTGCTTAAAATGCAACGTGCGAGTGGTAATAGTAATCTTCATTATTTATGGAAACACCGGATACTTGTCAAACTCTGGTTTACGCTTTTCCAAGAAGGCTTTGCCACCCTCTTGTGCTTCGTCCATGGTGTAATAGAGCATGGTTGCGTCGCCTGCCAACTCCTGGATACCTGCCTGACCGTCGAGCTCGGCATTGAGTCCTGCCTTTATCATGCGAAGAGCCAGCGGACTGCGTTCCATCATTATCTCTGCCCACTCCACGCAGGTATCTTCGAGCTTGTCTAAAGGCACCACCTTGTTTACCATACCCATTTCCTCGGCTTCTTTAGCCGAATATTGCTTGCAGAGAAACCATATTTCGCGTGCTTTCTTCTGTCCCACCATGCGAGCAAGATACGACGCACCGAAACCAGCGTCGAAGCTTCCCACCTTCGGACCCGTCTGTCCAAATATTGCATTTTCGCTTGCTATCGTCAGGTCGCACATCACGTGCAGCACGTGTCCGCCACCGATAGCGTAGCCATTAACCATAGCAATCACAGGCTTAGGCAGTCTGCGTATCTGCATCTGCACATCCAGCACATTCAGTCTTGGCACACCATCCGAGCCTACATAGCCTCCGCGTCCCTTCACGTTCATATCGCCACCAGCGCAGAATGCCTTGTCGCCAGCTCCTGTCAGCAGCACCACTCTAATATCGGCACACTCTCGGCAATAGCTGAAAGCCTGCGACATTTCCCATGTCGTTAGTGGTGTAAACGCATTGCGGTAGCGCTCTCTGTTTATCGTAATCTTCGCAATATGATTATACTCTTCGAACAATATCTCCTTAAAGTCGAAGCCCTCAATCTTCTTCCAATTTCTTTCCATAGTGATTAATTAATATATGAGAATCTATGCAAATATACATAAAATTATTGACATACAACCCTTTTAGCATCTTTTTTTATTGAACTTTTTGCAAGTTCTGAAGCTATAGAATAAGTATCTTTATATCTTCTCATCGTCTAAGGTTACACTAACGAAATTCTTCGGCACTTTTATCCAGTCGTAGCTCTCGCAGCACACTTCCTCAGGCGATGCCACATCGCAGTTTCACGTCGTATTCCTTCACCCAGGTGTCGCAGATGGCAGCCTTGTAGCCAGCTTTATTTAGTAACTCTATTGTTTCTTCTACGGTCATTGTCGGTTGGTTGTGTTTGATTGTAATGTGCTTGTTCATAATGATTTACTTTGTTTTTGGTAGATTGCTTTGCCACTATGTGTATTTTGGAGTGGCGAAAGTAGCTGCAAAGATAGTGCAAGCGAGTGGAATGACAAAACAAAACACGCAGTTTTTGTTTTTTCATTCCCGAGCGCCGCCTATCTTATTAAAAGATAGTGCAAATGAGCGAAAAAGCATCAAGTTTACTTGAATGTTTTTCCGAATGCAGCCTATCTTTTGAAGAAGATATATAAAAAAAAGAAAACAAGAAAGGATTGTATAACTTAACAACTTAACAACTTAACAACTTAACAATAAGCAATGTTGAAATATTGCTT
>ERZ1026862.360-NODE-360-length-29878-cov-33.262482_pt1 | contig 29878 bp, 30 predicted proteins | sample MGYA00380161_ERZ1026862 | MGnify/ENA primary metagenome ERZ1026862 (study PRJEB33269, sample SAMEA4719797) | human gut metagenome | biome: human-associated habitat; feature: organic feature; material: feces | place: Cameroon | collected 2013-10 ... | reverse complement strand
TTCCAATTTACATTCGCTTTGGCGAGATTTTTTTAGCTCATGGATATTTCATATTGCTTTTATTTTTAAGTTACTATATAAAAGATACATTCTTTCACTCGCATCTTACTTGCCAATATGTATTGTTTACTTCTGTTTTCGGAATCCGAGAAAACTCCTAATAACTTGGAAAAGGTTTACTAACTTGGCGGCTGTTTATTGTGCGTTTTCTCCGTATATAGTACGCTTTTTAAGCACATCCCCATATTCGCTTTATCTAAATACTTGGTAGTAGTGTTTTATCCTTGTATCTTTTTGTGTGGCTATCAATTAATCCGCCTAATTGCCAACGGCTGAGGTTTTCGCCTACATATAACAGTTACTTATTATTGTATTTGGTTTTCATTTATCATTCAATTTATTTCTGTACTCTAACTTTTCCTTACTCACTTCTGAATGTTTCAACGCTGGGAATAATAAGTAAGAATGTAGCTACCTTCCGTATAATAGCCTCCGTTTTCCTACTTTCATTTTATGTAATTAGTACTACTGCAATCAGCATGCAGCCGCTTTTCCGTTTTTTAACCTTGACGGAAAATACAAACCTAATAATCGATACACTATATAGTATCATCAACTTATAATGAGTTTATAAGGTTTGTATGCGATATTGAGATATAGCCTACTATATCACGCATAATGCAAGTATTTCAAAGAGCGAACGTCAGTATATAAAGTGGATTATCTTGCTTAAGGAGTAACCTCTTTGTCTTATTGACGATGCAAAGGTACGGCTTTTTTCTGTATCTGCAAAATATTTCGGCAAAAAATTACGCTTTTTCTCGCTTTTTTCTTGAAAATAACTGCATTTTCTTAAATCTTTACACAAATTGTAATCTCCACTTTGCAAAATGATAGGTTAAATAGGGGCTATTGTGGATTATATAGGTTTTCACTATCTTTGCACGTTTGCAGCCCGAAAAAATCACTTTGCAGCCGTTTTCTTTATTATGTACGTGTGCGAGTACCTTATATATAGGAAAACGCCTAAAAGCGTATTATTTGCCGTTTGCAGCCGTTTTCCTGTATGATAGATAAAAGTACTTACTTTGTCGTTTGCGTATCTTTGTAGCCGCTTTCTAGCTTGATGATATGTTATAGCACGATTTGTTGTTTTTGGTATGTTTAATCCCTGGTTTTATATGCAAGTTTTTGTATATTTATGCAGTATTAAAATGTATATTTATGCAATATGTTATGGTAGATAGAAAACTTTGTGGGATTTTCGGGTTTTCTTGCATGTTTGCAAAACGTCCTATCTTATTACTTTTCGCTTTTTCGTTCGCTTCATGTTTGGAGAAAACAGCAGAAAACGAAAACAGAAACGGGAAAAGCCGCATTTTTGCCGTTTTTGCCCGAAAACGTCCCTTTTTGTCGCAAATAAAGTACTGATTTTCAGTGGTTTATAGGTATATAGGGCAAATTACACCCCACCCCCCAGTTTTTGGCACTCGCAGGGTGGGTCAGCTCTCGTCCGAAATTTTTTATTTTTTTATTTTTTATTTTTTGTAAAATACTCCGATTTTTCAAATTCCGCTTTTCTACCGAATTTTGAGCATTTTCTAGAACATCATATCTACTTTTGATTTTACATAAGTTTTCGAGATATTCATTTTCGCATATTTTCGTGCGTTATGGAGCGTTTTATGTAGCTTTGCGGTAAGTTTATCGCCATCGTATTTTGAACGTCTTAGAATACAATTTTCGAGTTATTTGCGTCTATTTTCGTTTTTGCGGAAAAGTAAGGTTATTCTCTGATTTAAGGTTCTTTTTTGCTATATACGGATTGCAGTTTTGTGTGATATTGATATGGGGTTAATGCGAAGCCTTCTTCTTGGGGGATGAGTATATAGTTTACTATATACAGGGGGTTGACATCCCCCATTACGGCTGCGCGCGAGGGTACAATTACTTATTTACGTGTTATTATTATATGGGAGATAGTTCAAATGTTAAATTTTCAATATGAAAAATCTGATTTATGCGGATAACATATATTTAATTGGGGATATGGGGAAAATGGTACAAATTTGCAATTTGTTAAACTATGTAAAGTTCGTTTTTGGCTTGATTTTTTGGCGTATATTTGCAGCATAAATGTTTGATTTACGAATTACCGACTTTGGAATATGGCAGAAAAGAAATTCTACATACAGCGTTACTTGAAGTCCGAGCAGGGTGCTTGGAAGGCAGACGGATTGCGTAAGAGTTTGGAGGATGATTTCGGCGGCGGTTCTGTCCGCTACAAGTCATTGGACGGATTGAACTCCAAGGGTAAGCAGAAGGGTGTATATACCGAGAGCTATCCTGAGAGTGACGCGTTGAGAGTGTTCGTTGACCCGAATGCTAGGCATGAGAGCACCAACGCTACGTTGTCAGTCTGCGTGTTCGGGTATGATGTTGACGGAACTACCGAGCTTTCCGTTACTGAGCAGATAAAAGCTGCCGAGAAAGCATGGGATAGTCTGTATGCTTACTTGGAGGGTGCGCTGATTCTCTGGTATGACGATTACAGACAGAAGAAAGCGTTGTTTTTGGTACAGGATGCTACAGAGCCATCAACGGACAACATCAAGAACATTCCGTATCTGCTCTGTTCTGTCAAGTTGGTAAACGTCTTCGGTCAGTCGTTTGATGGTGACAGTACCACGATTGAAGATTGGTTGAAGAATGGCGGGAAATAGAAACGACAGCATCCGCAAGGCGGTAGGACGTATCTCTTAGATACAAGTCTAGGCAAACAGAAGGTTCGAGTTCCTTCTACGGTCGGTGGATGCTTTAAAATATATGCGAATTATGAACAAATACAAGACATCAATTGAGGTCAAGGGCGAAAACATCAAGGCATTGTTCGACTGCCCTATCGTTACAGACATCAAGAAAGCAACAGATGCGGTCGATGATGGTTTGGACGTTACCGATATGCTTTATAGCGTTACTGCCGTCAATATGGCAGGTGCTCACAAGCAGGTGAAGCGCGGGTCTGTATTGGCGCAAGACGTTTGCGGTCATTGGGAGATTATGACATCCGATGAATGGGAGTTGAGGAAAGACGATACCATTAGCGATGGTTCTTCCGAGGAGTTGTAATCATTTAAAAGTTGAGAATATATGCGAATAAAGGAAGAATCACTTGACAGGGCGTTGGAAGCGGCATCGTTGCAGACGAAGGGATTGCCGAAACGCTACACGGATGGTAAAGACCCATTCTGGATAATGGCTGTTGTGCTTGTCCAGAAGCGCAATTTGGAGGAATGCTACTGCATTTATCAGCAGAATGCGGACAAATACATGAAGCTTTTGCAAGACTTCGGTACACCGAGTCCTATCATGTCTATCAAGAGCATTCATCCTTATATGTATCTTGATGAGGCTCAGTTTTTGCCAAGCGGATGCATCGAAGCAAAGAAGAACTTTCTGAAAAATGAGCTTGGTGAAGACCCTAGGGCTTATGAGGTCGATGAAATGACGGAATCGGACGTTAATCACGCATTATTGGAGATTGCAATTGACAAACAGATGAGAGCCGATGAGGAAAACAAGAAAATCAACGTACTCAATGAGGGAAGCGATTTGGACGGAACGAGATTTGAGGACATTGAACGTCAGAAGTTCGAGTTTGAGTTGGCAGAAATGAGGAAAGATGGATGCTCCAAGAAAGAAATTAAAGAGTTCATTGACGAGTATAATGCCAGTCATAAGCAGAAAGTTGATGATGAACCATACATTTCAGAGGAAGACCGCATCCATCAGGAAATGGAATCAAAGGACGTTGAGAAAACTCCCGAATGCAGCGTTGATGGTGAATTTGATGCACCAGAGATAGACTACGATAAGCTTCATGAGGAATCAGAGGCGTTCAAGAAAGAGCAGTTGAAGGTTGCCAAGCGCAAGTGGAAGCGCGCCTATGATGCCGATGCAGAGAAGCGTGACGGAAGAGAGTTTGAGAACGAATTTGGCGAGGATGAGGAATGCGAGACATTGCAGCTACCGAATCAAGAAGCCGTTCCTGTAAAGCGAAAACCAGGCAGACCAAAGAAATCTTCGTTGGATTACACTGCTAGTAAGCGCGATACGACAAAGAAACGTGGTCGCAAACCATCATCAACTAAAAAGTAACTAATTATGAACAAAGCAGAGCTTTTAAATAACACGGCATTTAAGGATGCAAAAGGTGATTTACCTATCATATATATAACATCAGAAGATGATGTTGTTAAGGTCGGTGGAATAGTCAATGCACCTATGGTTGGCAGAATATATTTGAGTGAGGTCAAGAAATCCATCACGAAGAGTGAGCTGCTTGCCAACAAAGAGTTTATTTGCGCAAGTGAGGATTCTGAGATACTTATTGATTTCGGTGGTTACAGACGTGAAACTCTTGATTGCTATATCGCGATTGATGATAGTTGTATTAACATCATTGAGTTATGAGAAAGAATCATCACAATCCGAATAAAGTGCCGCCGTTCAAGCCAGACCCCGAACATTGGACTAAGAAAGTTCACTCTTGGAAAGCGAAGGTCGCTTATGAAAGCGAAGATGATGCTTGGGAGTTTCTGAATCAGAATCCAAAGTTGAAGGCACTTGGTTGGCATCCTTACTTATGCAAGGTTTGCTCAAAGTGGCATATTGGTAGATTACATTTTAAATAGTTGAGATATGGAGATTAGAGTTAATATTTTAGGAAAGGTCGCTTACAAACAAGGAGAGAGTAGAGATGATAAGGCGAAAGCCGAACTATACCCATCTGGAGAAGGTGTATATGCTGTAATGGATGGAGATAATTTCGTGTGTTTAAGAGTTGTGTCTTCTAAGGTTCATGATGATACAAAAGGTGATTATTATGTATATGTAGAAGAAAACTGGACGCATGCAAGAATCGCAAACTTTATAAACATTATAGAGCACGAAGAAAGGCTGAAGGATTGCATAAACAATCGTTTTGACCGTCTTGAGGCTATTATTGAAAAAGCCAACGAGGGTATTACTAGCATAAGCGAGGAGCTTGATTGTTTTAGTAGTAATTCTCAGGATGATTTTTGCTCTATCGAGAAAACTCTTGAAAGAATAGAAAAAGATGGTGTTGGTAGTGGAAGTGGTATCAGCGAAAAGACTTTGTTGTCTGCCATCGAGATTGTATCAAAACAGAAATAGTTGAGAATATGAAGAAGAAAGGATATTATGAATACGACCCTATTATCTATCCGAGATTGTTATGTGTCGCTATTGGCATGAGCCAAGAAGACGCCAATAAGTGTTTTGAAGGTAGAAAAGGTGAGGTTTTGAAGGTTGATTTCTCTAATTCTAACGCAATAACCTACGATGAAGTTAGGGAAAAGTCGAATAAGAAGCTTTGTTCGTTTATTAATTTTGCAAGCAAGGATTCTATGAGAATGGGAGTTTGTTGTCACGAGGCATCTCATGCCTGCGATGCCATCGAGGATGCTCTTGGTATGGAACACGGAGGCGAGCCTTCTGCCTATCTGATTGGTTGGATTGCGTCTTGCATCAACAAGGCTCGTCTTGGTATTGGAGATTTCGTTGAAATTAAAGATAAGGAGGAATAGATTATGAAACCGATTATAGTAATAGAACTTCCTTTGGGAATGTGCATTGATAGAGAAATCACAGAACCTTATGGCTACGATTTTTTCTATGGAGACGAGAACATCGAAGCTCAGTGGAAGAAACTGGAAGAACTTCGAGAAACTGGCGGTGTCATTATAGTTCATCCAAGCTCTACTAGCGCAATTCGAGAGATTCTTGACCCTTATATTGGTAGTGATGGATTTATCAAAGAATGCGGTTTACGAAACGTCCATACAGAAGAGCATGGTGATTTCTATGTTATGCTTTTTCATAACCCATCAGATGTTATGGCTCGCAGAGCTTTTCGTATGATGAATAATAAAAACAAATAGCGTATGAAGAAAGAATTAAATGAAGACCTTGAAAAGCTAAACATAGCAGGACAGCAGATGTTTGAGAGCTTTTCTTTCGAGGAAATAACGAAAAAGATGCTTGATACTTACATCAAGAAGAATCACGACTACGGAAATGCGTTCTCTGAGATGTATGACGAGCTTGGTATCAACTACGGCTACGGAAAGATACGAGAGAAAGTGAATCGTATCAAGACGCTGAAGGATAATGAAGCACAAGTTGCTAACGAGCCTTTGGAAGATGCTCTTCTTGACTGCGCTAACTATTGTATCTTAACATTGATGGAATATCAAAAACGTAAGGAACATGGCACAGACTAAATACACTTGTAAGGACTGCGTATTGTTGAATGACGAAGATTCCGAGTTCCCATATTGCTTGGGAAAAGACTTATATACATACGCAAATCCTGACGATGATGCTTGCGGAGACATCATTCCGCTTGTATATACGTGCAAGGATTGTTTTTTCTTTAAGAATGATATTTGCCACAATACCACAGAGAAGAGATATACCTCGAAAGAGAATCCTTCTTGCAGGGATTTCGAGTACAAAACGATTGTTTAATAAAAATAATATATAGTTATGGCTAGAATTGCAAAAAAGAAGACCGTTGACAATAATGCAGGTTTGCTTAAAGTTGTTGACGGAATCAACAAGAAAGATGTTGAAAGCGTTACTGACTTCGGACATTTCTTTGTTGTCATTTTGAAGAATAGTGCTATTTTCCACACACATGTTGGATTTGAAGCACGTTTTAAGCGTTGGGGCGGTGTTGATATGGAAGGTCGCGCGCTTACCACTACAACATTTGCGTGGCTTGAAAATCTTGTCGCGATGAAGAACGAAGTAAAGGGGAAAGAGAATAATATTTTCCCTGAGACTGATGTTACTTATCAGAATATGCTTGATAGTATGGTTATCATCACAGAATCCAATATCACGCATCCGCTTACAGCATTTCTCGATGGGGATGATGCTGCAAAGTTCGCAAAGGAAAAGTTGGATTACCTCGGTCGTATGCAAGAATTGTTGGAAACTACAATGAACACTCCAGTTTCCGAAGAGACAGAGGAGGACTTGAAGAAGAACTTTGAGCACGGTCAGCAAGCAATATTGGCAGAGCAAGCAGCCGAGGCTCTTAATCAAGGAAAGGAATAGCTTATGTATAATGAATGGTATATTGAACTGAAATACGGACTATTCCGAGATTACAGAATTGTAAGGATGTGTGATGCTAACGGAGTGAAGCGAGACGGTATCTTTATACCATTCATTCAGAACGGAATCAAATGGGATGGCGTAAAGGTTAAGAACCCTGTTCAGTATCTAAAGCCGATTTGGGCTGCCGCCGATGGTTCTAGATTGCACAAGTTAGTTCCTATGGTTTCTGTGGATTTCAGACAGAAGATGGAAGATGCAGGTGTATTGTCACCAGATGATAAATACCCTTGCGATACGGTAGGTTACGTTTATAAAGACAAAAATAAGATTTAACGGCTATGATGTACTTAGGTAATGATACAATGAATAAGGTGGAGCGGATGGTTTGCGAACAAGTGAACACGGCTATGAGTATCGAGGAAAAGGAATGGGTGAATGCAGATGATTTATATGTCGGCAACACTAACATTCCTTTTGCGAGAGCGGTAGCAAGGAACTTTGTTCTTGACGTTCTACACAATCGCTATGGGTTTTCCTATGCCGTTATCGCACAGCGCGCGGACATCAACGAGAAATCTGCTATGCGATGTGTCCGCAAGTGTCACGAACTTGTCGGTTACGACAAAACCTATGCGTATGTGAACACTTTAATTAACGATAGATTGAGAGAATGGTATGGGGAATAGTAATAATGAATTATTGACATTGAAGCGCAATGCCCTAAGATTGGGATTGTGTGGAGAATATAAAGGGAAATGGGATTCTGCCGCGAGTAAGCGAGAATTGGTAAATATGGCTCTTGATTCAAACGGAATTGAGTTTATGGCTGATTCTATTGCTTTCGGCTGGGGATTGTCAAAAGAGTACCTTTTGAAAGAGTTTGGTGAGTTTGCCAATGGGTTCTATCAATGTAACGAGCATGGATATACTAGTGAAATGTATATAGGTGCTCATGGAGTTGTCAAAGCTCGCTCTACGATTATTCTTGTCGCGTACTGCAAGGATTTGGAAATTGAAGTTCCTGAGAATATGGTTACTCGCATTTACGTGTGCGGAAAGAGTGAAGTCCGCATCGAATGCAAAGGAAAATGTGACCTTATAGAGTACGGAGAAGACAACGATACAAAAATAATCGGATATGATGGCGAAAAAGTGACGCTAAGAACGATTTATGTGTCAGAGTGGAATAGTTGTAAGGAAGAACAAAAATAACGTCTTACAGCTCATTAAAATAGCAAAGTTTGGTAAAAAGAATATTTATATTATTTTCTAATTTACAGAGTGTACGGCGGTACACAGACATAAAGCGTAATTTTACTTTTTTATATTGGTTAAGGTTTAGTTAGATTTATGTTGATTAAAAAGGGCAAGTTCAGTTGTGAAACCGAGCTTGCCCTAATTTTATATATAGAACACTGAAAACTAATTCATAAATACCTTGATACCGTTTCTTCCTTGCTTGTGACCGCCCTTTACACAGCTAGCCAAGGTGTCGCGAATATCAGTAAGTATTGTTGTCTGCAATCTCAACTCAATAAGTACAGGACTGCTTGATGTGTCTTGCGTTATTGCGCTGATACTATTTCCGAGCTTCTCTAACAGAGTGTCGCGGATGATACGGACATCTGCTTGCTGAGTAGCTACATAATATCGTAGGCTATTGAGTATCGATTCCAACGCCTGTGCGGTTGATTCTGTTACAGACTGAATACCTTGCTGCAAAGCAGAGATATTTGAACTGCCAGTAGGCTTTACATTGAGAACATCCATCAAGTTCTTTGCATACTCATTGAATAATGCAAGGTTCTTGTCTTTCAGTTCCTTGATACCTTCGAGTTCTTTCTTGGTAACATCAAGACCATTGTTTCCACCTTCGCTGCCCTCAGATACCGCTTTATCGAATGCTTCAAGAATAGGCTGAATGTACTTTGATGTAGCTCTATTCATTAACTGCTTGGTGAGCATTGTATTGAAATACTCATCAAACTTATTGTTGAGTGCTTCAAGTGCATCACTGCCCTCATTGAAAGCATCTACCCACGCTTCCGAGAAAGCTTCAGCAGCAGATTTATAGTTAGACTGAGACCCGAAACCGCCAAGTGCTTCTGTCATAGACTCGCCTAATTCTTGGATGGTTGTGTTCAAATCATCAATCTGCTGTTCCCATTCCTGAATCTTTCCTTCATCAGGTTTCTTGCGACCGCGCTCTGCGTTAATCATTGCTTGGTACGCTTTCTGCTGCTTTTTAAGGGCATCGACCGATTTTTGGTTGTATTCGTAGAGCTTTTGCGTATCAAAGGCATCGTCCATACTCTTTTTAAGCTTTTCGTAAGCGTGTTGCAAGGAATTTACAGCGCGTTCTTGGCGTGCAATTTCCTTATCAATCTTTCCTTCGTTGCTAAAGAGCTTAGCTACGCCCGTAAGCGCGCCCATTGCGCCCGATACAACACCTGCATAGTTCCCGCTATAGTACGAACCGATTGCCTGACCGATGCTGCTGACAATATCCAGAGTGTTCTCTAAATTAGCATCAGAACCGCTAAGTGCCTCAAACAGGGCATTAAACGAGTTAGCCATTGTGGAAACTACGTCTGTAATATCCGTCACGGATTTTGAGAACTTAGCTTTCGCCTGCTCTTCCTCAGTCATAATCGTTCCGAGCTTTGCAATCTGCTCATCGGTGATGTTTAACTGAGATTTTAAAGAGTCGCGAATGCTTTTGTTGGTTGCCAACTTCAACTTTAAAGCTGCAACAACATTTTCGTCCGCGCCATTAATCTTTGTTAGCTCGTTATACTCCTGTTCCAAAGACTCAACATAGGCATTTTGACTCTGCAATTTGCTTGTCAAATCCGCTTTAAGTCCGTTAAGCTCTACATATTTATCCACGCCGCCCGACTTTTTCAAGTCTTTGCCAGCCTTAATCATTTCTTTAAGTCCGCTAGTGAAAGCCTTGAAAGGATTGCGTGAATTGCGGACTTCATTGACCTTGTTAATCTGTTCCGCAATAGTCTTCAACTCTGTTGGGTCTAGGTCTCTAAGTTCTGTACGCAACTGTTGCAGTCTTTCTGCCATAGCATCAAGTGCCTTAGAAGAAACTTGGTCTAGATTATCAAACAGACGAACATACATGTCGCTATTTTTGAAATCTTTCCAAGTATTTTCATCGGTCTTTTTCTTATATTGTGCATTCAAGTTTTCTTGCAACTGCTTCTGCAACTCAGGATTTTTGGCAATATTCGCATTAGTTTGCAGTTTGTAACGCTCATTGATATACCATCTATCGAGTTGAAGCTGGTCTGTCAATTGCTGCTTGTATGCCTTAATCAGCTCTTGCGCTTGATTAACTTGGTCTTGATAGACTTCCTTATCAAGCTTCTGCATCTGTGACGTGTATTCCTTTGCGACATCATCACCCCACTTAGTCTGGTCTTTACCCCATTTTGCTTCGAAATCGTCTGTAATAGACTTGCGCACATCACCGAATGATGAAGTTAAGTCTCCGAACATACTTTTGATGATGCTATCAGAAAGACCTTCTCCTTTGAGCTTCTTAAACAAATCGAGTTGTGAGAATGCTTCTTGCGCATTGTTCTTTGCATCGTCAAGTTGCTGCTTGAAATACTCTTCATCAATGTCAAGGCGGATTTCGGTAGCGTTGCGTAATGCGCTGCCACGTTTTCCGAGTTCCTTATATTGGCTTGCAAGATATTCAATCTTCTTCGCAATAGTCTGACGGTCTGGGATAAAGTTATTTATACTCATACCAACATTCTTTGCAGCCAATGCAAAGTGCTTACGAACATCGGCTGTAGCTTGCTCTTCGCTTTCGTATTTAATGAGTTTCTGATATTCAGAACTCATATCCTTTAACAGGGAAATGCGCTCGCTGAGAATATCGCGTTGCGCCTTGTCATGCTTGGTTCTATTTTTTTTAGCATCACTCTCAAAAGGGTTAACACCTAAAGCTAAAGCTTGCTGTGTCGCGGCTTGCTTCAATTCCTTAACCCTGGCTTTCACTTTAGCTACAGAAATCACCATTTGATTAGCACCAATTTCGCCAGCTTTGAATATCTTTCGGATAGAATCATCAATTGTTATTGTAGGCGAGTTTTTGCCAACAGCAGCGAGTCTCTTTTCAACTTCTTTCCAAGATTTAGCCGCCTTTGCCGCTTGGTCTCCCTTTCCAAGGAAACCCTCAAAAGCCTTATCGTCATCAATTTCTTTGACAACGAGGCTAATACCATACTTTTTCTTTGCGAAGAAATCGTTAATATAATCGTCAACCCAAGATACTTGCTTCTCCATGTTGGCTTTGTCAATATATACATTGATGCCAAAGTGTCTATAAGCAAGGTCTCTCTCGTATTGACTCCAATCACGCTCTGCTGCAATTCTGTCTATTACGCCTTGTATCTTTATAGGGTCATTGTTATATTTCTTTCTGAGGTTTCCGAATACAGCATCAAACTCGCTGTTCAATTCTTGCGCCTTATTTTGTACGCTGTTCATTGCACGGATAAGGTCATTGAAATCTGCTTGCGAAGTACCAATAAAAGATGGCATTTTATAGTCACTGCCGCCTTGTGCTATGTTGATTTTCTTTATCAACTCATACATACGTGTCATATAGTCAATGTTGGATTCGTTATCCTTTTGACCTGCACGTATCTCATCAAAGTATTTCTTCGTGGTCGAAGTGGCTTGTTTGTAGTTCGCGTTAATGTTTGCTACAACTCTCTCCATTTGTGAAGACTTTGCGAGGGCATCAATCACGGCATCCTTGTAATCGTCAGCATCATCATCAAGTCCATCAGTGAACCAAGTATTCCAAGCGTCATTCTTGGCATAGTTTCTTCTGATAACTTCTATGCTATCAACGAAATCTTTATACTCTTTTTCAACCTTACTGAAAGTAGCGTTAAGTTGGTTTGCATCAAGACTATCTACATTGATTTTAAAAGTCAGTCCGTCTTTTGATGCGGTATCAATAAGCTTCTGTAACGTTATACGCCTATCTTCGATATTCTTTTCTAAATCCTTTCCTCCTAATTTACCATTTGCATTTGTGGCTGCATTTGCAAGGTCGTTGTACGTTCCAGCTAAAGCACCAATTGCACCCTTTGCCTTTATGGTTTCTTCTTCGGCTTTACGTACATTTTCGTTGTACTTGGAAATCTTATCATAGACAGTAGTTATTACTTCTGCTACAGCGTAAATTGCAAGACCTACGCCTATACCTGATAATGAACTTTTAACGAGACCGCCAAAATCTTTGAGAGCTTTTTTCATTCCATCCAAGGAATTTACGAAAAGAGCCTTATATCTTACGATACCCGAACCAGATGCTTGCGAAAAAGCTTGACCGAGACTAGTCTTTGCAAACATAGAGTTAGCCTTTAGAGCAATAAGAATAGGTATAAGAGCTTTTCCTATCTCTGCAAGTGTCTTCCAATTATCAAGCATAGAAGTACCCCAACTTACCATTCCCTTCATCGTGTCCTCGTTAGCTTTGCCAATATCATTGAGCATAACATCGAAAGCATCTTTAAGGTTAGAAATCTTACCTTGGAGAGTTTCAGCCTGAATCTCTTGCATATTGTAGAATGTTCCACCCTTATCGGTCATACGTTGGAATATCGCTTCAACATCCTCAAACGTTACCTTACGTTTGGAAATCATATCCACAATCTGGGCTGTAGTGTACGCTTCTCCCTTAACTTCTTTGAAGTATTGTTGCAGCTCGCCGTACATATTGATACCAGCCTCAGTAAACTGACGAACCTCAGAACCGCGAAGGTATGCAGCAGCCTTGACTTGTCCGTATGCAAGGATAAGTCTTCCCATATCAACACCAAGACCTGCTGATACATCGGCAAGTCGCTTGGTTGTATCATAAAGTTTATCAGACTCAATTCGGTAAGCTGAAAGCTGTCGTGTATAATCAACCAAATCCTTGATACGGAAAGGTGATTTAACGGCAAGTTCTACTGTCTTATTGAAAATTTCGTCTGCCTTTGGCTTGTTCTGCAAGATAGCTTCGAGTGAACGCTCTGAGAGTTCAAACTGACCTCTGACTGATGCAATCTGCTCGACAAAATTCTTGATAGAGCCTACAGAAAATGCAAATGCCATACGTTGTGCCCAACGTGACATATATCCAGCCATATATGATGTTTGCTCGGTCAATGCGCGAGAATTAACACCAGCTTCTTTCAAGTTTTTGTTATGTTGTTCAATGGCAGCATTAAGAATATCCAATTTTCGCTTATAATCAGCATCGGTTTGAGACAACTTCATACGAGCCTCTTTCAGATATTCTATAGCGCGTACTTGGCGGTTGAGCGTATTTGCAGAAGCAGAGAAATCAAGCGCGCCTTGATATGTAGTGTTTGCCTTGTTATTTCTCGTCTGATAGTCTTTTGCTCTATCAGCGTATGCCTTTCTCTGTTTGTTGTTGTAAGATTGTTCTGCACTAACCATCTTATCAAGAGCCTTCTGAAAAGCAACAACGCGCTCATTATACATCTGTTGCTGATATTTCAATTCGTCTTGCAGTGATTTCTTGCGCTTAATGAGTGCATCTTGGTCTGCCTTGGTGAGGTTGTTGCTTGTATCTCTCAGCATACTTTCAATCCCACCAATTTCTTGTTTTAACTCTGCAATATTCATACCACTAGCACCCTTTGTCGATTCCTGTAATCTCTGAAATGCAAGTGTCGCTTGCATAATGCCACTAGTACCAGAGCCATTCATCTTAGATAGCTGTGCTACCATATTCTGAATATTCTGTGCTGCTGACGTAATATTGTTGTTCATGTTACCTGCACTCGCACCTACGTTTGAGATACCATTGCTTGCATTTGCAGCAGTTGCATTGATTGTTGCGAGTTTTGCTATAACTTGGTCTAAAGAATCAAGGAACGGCTTAGTACCAATAGACATATCCTTGAAAGATTGCGTTACACTAGATGCGGCGTTTTTAGCCGTATCTTGTAACTGCTGCAATTTATCATCAGCCTCTTTGATTTTCTTCAATGCAGACTCTGGTATAATAAGAGCACTGCCTAATGCTGAATCTGCCATAATTCAAAAGTTTAAGAGTTTATATAATCGGTATTCCAAGGTCATTGAGGTTTCGTAAATCCTCTGCACCATTGATTACCTTTGCATTCTTTAATTTGTCGTTCTCCTGATTTTTGTCTTTGTCTGACGAAATCTTCTCTAAATGAGTAAAATCCATAGACGCAAGGCGAATCTGAGGAACGGTCATTCTCCACTTATATTCTTCTTGCGAGCACCATGTGTTGGCACGTAAGAAATCTATCATTTGTCCGTATTCTGTTCGTGATGGGATAATTCGGCTGCTTGCTTCTTCCTCATCAGAGCTTGATTGCGGACGGTCTGAATCACATTGGTACTCGCGAAGAAAAAATCCACATCTAATAAATTAAGAATCTCAACGAGTAATGTTGCCCAGTCCTTGATTTCGTAGTCTCCCCAAAGCAACTGGTCGTAAACTTGTTGGTATTCCTCAGAATCAATGCGTTTCTTGTCATTGAGCAATGATAGAGTGATTACTCTTGCCACCGATGGAATATTGATAGCAAACTCCTTGATTACGTCACCCATTGATAAGTTTTCGCCCTTGACTATCTTGCAAGCCTCCTCCGCAATCATCCATTGAGTGCCTGGCTTCAATGCCCTTATCTCCCACTCTGTACCTTGCAACTTTACGATTGTAGGAGAATCGTTCATAATTTGCGCTAGACGTTCCATTGCAGCATCAGACAGAGGAGAACTAGGCAATACCTTATTCTCGTCTTCTATAGCTTGTTTCTTAGCCTTATTCGGGTCTTTTTGTGCTCTATATACTTTTCCCATATATGAATTATTTCCTAATTACACTTACTGTTCCATTATACTTCTTGGATAGGTTTTGTAGCTTTTGAAACGACATAGAAATGACTCTGTAAGATTGTTTCAGATTACCACCGCCATCTTCCAATATCTTAGCATAGGGCATAGTCGCAACGACAGCCAAATCAATTACTCCACTAGGGGAATAATCGTTTTTGAGATATTCGTTTATCGCTTCACGACCTTTTATCTCTTCTCCATACCAATTCTTGCCTTTGGATGCTTTTGGTGATGATGATAAGTAACCTATCTTTTCAAGCTTGCCTTCGACATAAATGCCATATCCGTAAGAATCATAGAGGTTGTGCGTTTGATGTGTGTATGTAATTTCTTGAATACATTCTCTTAACACATTCTTTGCATCCTTGTCTAATTCCTTCGTAATAAGCTTTAATGCTTTTTTGTATAATGTTTCAGCCATAAATGATAAAACTTAAAAAGGAGCGGACAGCATTAAAGCCGCCGCCCCTTGTATATAGTCGAGAATTGTTGAAGAACCGAAATTACTCAGTTGCCGTTGGCAATGAATAGTTGTGGTCAACATAGAATGGTGTGCGAACAGTCTTAGCACCAACGGTAAGCGCAATATCCTTGGCAGTACCAGCCAATGCAATACGAGCCAAATTTGAATTGAGAGACTCAATAGTCAACTTAGAATTGAGCTGAACCTTTGGAAGAACGTAAGCCTCCATTGTGGTTCCATTAGGTTGAACCTGTACAACATCAATCTTTGCATACTTTGCTTTGTAAATAGAAGGTGCAAGAGTCTTCTTTTCTGTTGCATCGTCTGTAAAGTCACACAATGCAGCCAAAAGTTCCTTCTGCGTATCTCCAATCTCTGCTGCAAACTGCCACTTACCAAGCTTAACAATGGAAATGATAGGAGAGTCAGAAGTCTCACACTCAATATCGGTGGTATCGTTATCATCTTGTGAAATAGATGTCGTGTCCTCAATAACATCCTCAAGAATGTAAGAATCACCCTTTGGAGTAGATTCGTCAGTCTCTGTGCCATCGAACAATGTGGCAACAATATAATCTGGCTTGATGAACTTGACAGCTCCCGCACCAGTATTTATAACCTTTTTCGCCATAATATAATAAGTTTTAAATGTTACATTTAATAGATTTTATATATTTATCTTGCGATAACTGAAACAGAAATCATCTGAAAATGAAACTGGCGGTTTGAGTCATATCCGCTATCACGGTATAATGTACTGATTGTATAGTTTGCGTCTCTTGATTCATCAATGATTTTGTCAAGAACACCTTCCATCTTATCAAGTAACTTTACATTCTTTCTAAGTGGAGTTCCCTTTGGTCTTGCATAAAGATAAATGTTAGCATAGCCAGAAGAATAACCGCCATAATCTCTTTGCTGACCTACGTCAACATTGACAAAATCATCCCAGTTCTTACTAGTTGTAGGTGGTAATTCCCCGACAAATATGTTGTCTGAGATTTTTCCCTTAGTAAGAAGCATCGAAAAGAAATTCTCAATTCGAGACAATCTGCGATTAATCCTCTGTGCCATACCTTGTTATCCTAAATACATTTTACCTTATGATGAAAAAACTAAATGTCAGTACCCTTGATGTAAGCTACACATCCATGCATTTGTGTCGGATAAACGCCAATAACCATTCCGTCAACGTCCATTCCGTACATCTTTCCACGGAAACGAATGCCTGCATTCAAACCTTCAGGAATATATTCTTCATCTTTTCCGTCTTCTCCTTCTTTCGTTGGCATCGGAAAATAGATTGTATATCCTAGCGTAACAACACCCGAATTAAAGAGTTTGTTGGTTTCCTGAATATCGCAATCAGTTTCAAAAATGATAGTTTCTACATTTTCTGTTTCTGATTCACCTGCACTAGTATCAGTATCGCCTAACATATCCCCATCGCTTCCGATAAGGTCTCCATCTTCTTTCGGTTTTTGTTCCGAGCGGTAGAATACACCATGATAGGCGTATTCATCCAAAGCATTTCTGTCAGTGTACATAGCTTACCAATCTGTTTCTTTAATCCATTTAACCTCTCCATCGGTTTCATTGAGAGCATCAAGTTTCTCATCCTCTCCATACTTCTTGTAAAGTCTTTTGAGTTCTGATTTGATACTCAGCAATGCAGCCGATGTAATGGTCTGAGCACCTACCGTAAGAGTGTATGCGCCATGTTGGTTTGTGGTTGATGCAGTCTGATAGACACCGAACACAATCTTTTCCAAGAGTGCAATCTTACATCTGTCTTTCTGCTCTTCTGTCAAGTCTAGATAAGACTCGACATCAGAAACGCCACAATCCAAAGCGACATTGTTTAATGCTGACTTGTCAAAGACAAAGTTAGTCATGCCGCTCAGATAGTCCAATATGTCAAACTTCGATGCTGCCATTGAGAGATAAATGAATTAAATGTTATCGTATATTGTGAGTATTTAACCATTAAGATACCGCACCGTCACCAGCTACCTCGGTGTGGATAATCTCATGGTTAGTGAATGAGATGAGAGCAGGAATAGCAGACATCATCACGTCTGTGTGCCACTCCTTCAATCGACCATTGTCGGTTGTGGTGTTCATTGCTGTAACAAGACCGTTGAGCATGGTTGCGAAAGTGGTATCAATAGTACTTGCACCATAGCCACTACCGAATACGTCACGCTCCAATACATCGGTGTACTTGAACTCTACTGCATCACCAGCAGGGCGAAGAACAACGCGATTATCTGCCCAACCCTTGACAAATGTGTCGGTTGTGCGTGTCTTGTTACGCTCCTTCTCAACGACAATCTCGATAGGAGAAATACCTTGAATGTCTGTAAATGACTTCAAGAATTGCTCGTTAGTGATAGGCATACCCTCAACGTATGCGATATAGTTAGCCTTGCACCAAGTAACATACAAGTCGCGTACTTCTTGGTTCTGAAGGAATACGTCGTTGTACATCTTTTTTGTCATCTTCCAAGTAAGAGCACCATCGTATCCTCCTCGCTTATCACGGTAAGCATCCTCTAACTTACGCATCTGTGTGAGAATTTTACAATCTGCGGCAGTCCAAGCCTTTGCACCTGCCTTCTGGAAATTATCCTTTGGAAGACGAGCATCATAGAGCTTGCCGTAGATACCAGCACCGAGACCAGTGTAGTCAATCTTGCCAGTTGTTTCCAACTGCGCGGTGGTATTGTTCAAAGTAGCCTTTGCTGATTTCAATCCAACAGCGAGATAGTCACGTACCCAACGAGCGATGATGCGGTCTGCGTTGCCAAACTGAGCAAACTGTTTTTCCTTGTAGATACGTTGTGCAGCGGTCTCTACAAAGCCACGACCGATAAAGTCTGGGATAGATGCAGTGTACTCTGCCTCACCCTCGGCATCCATCTGGTGTGAGTCTCCAAGAGGAGCACGCATATCCATGACTGGTGCAGCTTCCAACTTATGTGAAGTCATTCTGAATGTAGCAGAACCATCGTCCGCTGTTGGGGTAGGTGCATCGGCAATATGACCCTGTGTCATTGCCCAACCCTCATCCATGTTAAGGAGGTCAGAGTTGTCAACGAGAGACTGAAACAGCTCGCTACCACCATCCTTTGAGCGGAAAAGTGCAGCCCAATCAGAGTTGTTAATATCAAATCTTTGCATATCCTAAATACAATTAATTACAAAAAAATAAGTTCGTTATTATTCACTTGGTCTGATTAATTAAACCAGAACCAAGTCTTTACACGGCTCTTGTTGAGAGCAAGAACTGCTGGTGGCAAATTGCCGATAGCTACAAGGTCGATAACAGTATCTTCTTGTGCCAACGCTGGAGTAAGCATGTACTCCAAGTCATCCAAACCTTCCATGTTTGAATCATACAAGAAATCCATATCCTTGTCTGCATAAGCATTAGGATTAGTAACCATAGGAAGCGTTTTTGCACCAGCTTTTGCTGCTTCTACGAGAATGTCACCAGCTTTCTGTGCTGTACCAAGTGTCTCTGATACTGTAACGAGCCAAATATCGTTTGAACCATCGGTAGATTTCTCTACCTTGGTGATAGTGACACCCTTTGCTTGTGTGGCAAAATCTTTCTGCCCTACCATGATGGTATCGCCAGCATACGGTATGTGGTGATAGCCGTCACGAACCAATTTGTAGGTTACGTCTGTCTCAGTAGCATCCTTCGCCAGCTCATAGAACTTCAAAATCTTCACCTCTGCACCAGTAGTGTTGTTAATGTTAGGTGTGTACTCAATGAGGTCACCTGCATAAATCTTCGCTCTACCCTTGAATGGGTTCTTCAAGATGCCACCCGTAGTAGGATAACAGAGCGCATCCTTGCTGCCCTTTACGAGCTTTACGAAGACATTCTTATGACCTCCAATAGAGCCATGTGCCTGAATGAGTGTGCGACCAGTGAATACCGCGCCACCATTGGCTTGTCTTGTGAAAAAGTTATCCAACATAATCTTTTTACCTTAAAGAGTTAATAATTAATGTTATCCGAATTTACTTGTCAGCAGGTTTTGACGTGCCGAGAAGTTTGTTTACTCCTGCCCATCGTTCAGCACCGATAGGTTTATCCCCATTACCGCCGCTTGGGCTGCCTGGAGTACCACCGCCCTTTACGTGGGATATGTTGTAAAACTCTTCCGCATCCGTAAATTCCTGCTCGATGTCCGAGTCCTTAGTGAGGTTCAACTTGTTCATGTATTTTTCAATCCACTTACTATCGTTGATACCTTTCTCCTTGAACTTGGCGAGAAGTTCACTACGTTTCTGTGATACAAGCTTAGATGCTTCGTACTCTGCATCCTTCTTCTCTAGAGCTTCCAAGCGTTCCAAAAGCTTCTTTTCAACAGCCGAAGGCTCTTTGTCATCGTCCTTTGGATTTGGCTTAATGTCGGGATGCTCATCGTTCCATTTCTTGATGAAGTCGGCATTGTCCTTCTCGTAGTTGCCGTTAAGGGAAACATACTGCGGCAAAATCTTCTTCACCAAATCATCTAACTCTGTATCTTCACCAACTAAGAGGTCAAAGTGGGAATCACTCAAACTCTTGATTGTCTTTTCACTGATGGAAAGGTGTTTTCCGTTTGCAGTGAGCTTTGCTTTTAGGGTGTCTAAAAGTTGTTGTTTTGTAAACTTCATATTACTAATTTTTAAAATTCTGATGCAAAGATAATTAAATAATGTGTTGAATTATTTGTTTTTAGAAACTCTATTTGTTACGTAACCAATATAGAATTATTTTCACGCTATTATATATTATAAATTAGGTATCTTTGCAGCATGAACACGAATAAAGATATTGAAATCAGACCACAAGAGGGATTCCAAATGTCCTTTGCAAGTAGCAACGTTGACGTTGTTTTTGGTGGCGGAAATCTCGGAGGAGGCAAATCGTATGGTCTTGTACTTGCGATGGCAGAGCCGTTAATGACTGACCCAGATTTTCGCGCAATGATTTCACGCCGTTCACTTGGTAATCAAAAAGCAGGTGGAGGATTCGTAGAGAAGTTTAAACAGATATTCGGAGCTGATTTTGTAAAAGTCAGAGAGAGCGAGAATCCGCGCGTTACATTTCCGAATGGAACGTTTGTCGATTTGACGTATCTTGACGATTCCAATATGGATAAGTTGAGAGAGCGCGCGAAAGGATGGGAGTACGATTTGATTGCGATTGACGAGTTGACGGAGATGACTTGGGAAGTTTTCTCATACGTTATGACTCGAAACAGAGGTCAGAGCAAGACGTTTACAGGTAAGTTCTTTGCAACACTTAACCCGAAGCGTAGCCACTGGACAAGAATATTTCTTGATTGGTATATTGGTTCAGATGGTTTCATCATTCCAGAGCGTGATGGTGTAGTCAGATATTTCTATTGTGCAGGACCGACTGTTAAGGATGTTGTTTGGGGGATGTCTAAGCGAGAAGTCTATGAGAAATGTAAAATAGATATAGACAGAAAGCTTAAAACCATTGGCGGCAACTTTGGATATGAAGTAATGATTAAGAGCTTTGTTTTCTATCAAGGTAAACTTGGTTCAAACAAGAAGATGCTTGAAAACAACTCTGGCTATTTAGGTTCTGTAGCTGCATCGGGCGGCAGAATGGCACAAGCTCTTATGGAGGGTAACTTCAATGTTGACCCAGAGGAGGATGAGGATATACCGATTCCAAGCCAAGCGGCAAGAGATTGCTTCATAAAAGACCCAGCCGTAAATGGTGACAAGTGGATAACAATCGACTTGGCAGATTACGGAAAGGATAATACTCTGATGTTGTCGTGGAATGGATTCCACGTTGTCAATTACGAAATCGTTATGCATTCAACACCGCGAATCAATGCAGAAAGAGCTAGGCTGTTCGCGGCGAGCGAGGGAGTAGCAGAAAGCCATATTATCTATGATGCTACGGCAGGTAGGTATTTCAATGACTATATACCTGATGCTATTCCATATATATCAGCAGCAAAGGCAATGGGAATTTATTACTTGTCTGCAATGACAATAAAAGACCTATGTTACTTGCGACTGAGCTACATGATTAAGCGAGGACAGCTTACATTCTCTGATAAGGTTGCAAATGCGGTTTACACGCATCAAAACCTCAAATACAGAGTTACCATACAGAATGAGTTCATGGAAGAATGCGCGGTAGTTCGCTTTGATAAGATGCAGAGTGGAAAGAAGAAGTTGCAGAGCAAGAAGGAAATGAACAGAAATCTCGGAAAAGACCGTTCTATGGACGTGGTTGACCCTTGCGCAATGAGAATGTACCCATGTTTGAATATGGAGTATGGTAGCGAACTACAGGAAGGGTTCAGACTCGCAGCACAGGAAGTTGAAGAGAAAAATCCTAATGCACAGAGCATTTATGATGATACGTTGTACTATTAATTTTAGAATATATGCTGAAAAAAGAAAATATAAAAATGATTCTTGAATCCGTGCGGATTGACTGGGATAAATGCGATGAGAAAGACATTGCGTTCGCTATCCTCTGTGACGCATTGGAAGATAAGACTTTAGCATATCGTCTTGCTTATCGTAAGAGTGAAAAGGATGCAGCGAAATTCTACGAAACTCCACGATTCAAGAAACTGCTAGATGTTCTAGAACCTTTCGGTATCGGCAATGTTAATAACAACGCTATCACCAAGGAAGAGAACAAAAACGAGCTTCTTAAAATGCTCGACAAGATAGACCAAGCTCTTAGTGATGGAAATCTTGAACCGAAGGACGCATTGAAGATGCAGACTGATATTCGCGTTAAGCTGAATGATAAATTTGAGATGGAAGAGTCACAGAAGCAGAAACGAATCATCGTAGTACCAAGCAAACATGATATTGTTTGTCCTACTACCAACAGAGAATGCAACTATTGGGCTTCAAGAAAGGCTTGTTGCAGACATTACGGTTTGATTGACCCGCAAGAGAATCGCGAAGCGAAAAATAACAACGATGTTGAACCATCATTAAATGACAATAGCGATGAGTAGAAAGAGACAAGATATAATTAATGATTTTTTGGAGAACCCACAAAAGCTGCTTCTGAAAAAGCCGTTTTTGAGAGGTTCGCGCTCTATTACCATCAATGATTCTTCTGATGGTTCAGATATTAAGACAAACTTCCGTAAAGAGGCACAGCTTCCGAATATCAGCAAGATAGTTGTTAGCCAAGAGCGTTTTGCGAAGGAATTAGACCCTTATTCTCATAGGGTATTATTTGATACGAATTTACCTTCTATATGCTGTAAACTTGATGATGGCAGTTATTGTGAGATTGAGTTTAAGAAGTTTGGTATTCCTATGCAACGGCGTATTGTTGACAAGAAGGCTCTCTGCTTGGGTGGCAACAAGCGCAATCACATACTGCATGACAGCAATCCGACTGATAAACTCAAAAAGAACTTTGCCGATTTCAAATGGCATTGGGATGAAACGAATCAGGATGGTATCGAAATGGAAGCTATACGCATTCAGCAGAGTTATGGTGATGTAGGATTACTCGTTTACATGAATGAGGATAACGAAGTGAAATGCCGATTGTTCTCGTATGAAGATGGCTATCAGATTATCACCCATAAAGACGATAACGGAGAACCGCTTCTTGATTGCGTGTATTATCGTACTGAGGACAATGTAAGACACATTGATGCATACGATAAGACATATCATTATCATTTCACAGATGTATTCGTTCAAGACGTTGATACAAACGAAGTACTGAAAGGATGGTGTTTGGAAAGCAAGGAAGTGCATGGATTCTCAGAAAGTCCACTTATTACAAAACGTGGTGATGTTGCTTGGAATAACGGTCAAGACCTTATCGAGCTATTCGAGATTATATATAATCTGTTTGCGGTCATCCAGAAACGACATGGATGGGGAATCCTTTACATCAAGGGTAAGCTCAATGAAACCGCAAAGAAGATTGCTGGTTCTATCATCTTGAATGATACAAGCATTGAAGGAAATGGAAGCGCAGAGTTTAAGACTCCACCTTCTCCACAGAACATGATTGAGTTCATGCAGTCAATTCTCGACCAGTTGCAGATTGCTACAGGATGTACATTTATCTTGCCAAAGGATATTAAGTCTAGTGGCGATATAAGCGGTTTGGCAATTCAGATGACACGTTCTTTGGATATTGAGGAGGCTAACAATGCAGCTATTGAGTGGCAGAATTTCGTCAGCAAACATTCAAGACTATTCAAGGAAGGACTGGCAAAGCAGTTGGTTGCAAGCGGTGAGAATCCTACTGCAATTACTGAGTTTAAGCAGATGAGAATCAGTACATCATTTAAGCCTTGGCAGCCATTCGATGAAAGTGCATGGAATCAGATGCTTTGTACATTGAGCGGTGCAGGTTTGATTTCTACTAAGACTGGTGTTGAAAAGAATACTGTTTCTGCACCTGACGAGGAAGTAAGATTGCAGACTCAGCAAGAAGAGGCAGATGAACGTGCCGAAAAACAAGCTGAGATTACCGCAAGGACAAAGAATACAGACAACAATAAAGAATAAACATGAAGGCAAAATCATTATACATACAAAAGTTGGCTTACGATGAGAACACTGGTAATGAAATTATCGGTTTGTTCCCATCGGAAGCTAACCCTGCTATTGTATCATCATATACCTACGATGCAAAGCGTATGGGTGGTGCTCCTACCCTTACTGCTACAATATATTCTTCTGAGCCTTTGCAATGGAAGAAGGAAGAGTTCGTAGAGTTCAATGGTGATAGATTCTTTGCATCATACACCCCAAGCTCTACAAAGGATAATTCGTCTAGAATGTGGAAGAGTGAAATCACTTTCACATCCAGAAGAGAATTGCTTGATAACACTCTGTTCTTTGATGTTGTCGTTGATGATGTAGATACTCATAACAGAGACAGATACCGCTCGAATCAGACAAAGTTTACGTTTGGTGGAACTATCTATGAGTTTGTGGCTCGCATTAATAGCTCAATGGCATATTGCGGATTGTATCGTCCTACAGATGAATACAAGGGATATTACGTTGTTGTTGATGAAGGATATGGAACAGATGAAGTTAAGGAAGTGTCTTTTGAAGACCAATACTTGACTGATGTATTACAACTTATCAATACAACTTTTGAGCTTGATTATTATTGGGTTGGCAACGTTTGTCATGTCGGAAAGGTACAGCATGACTTAACCGATACACCTATTAGATATGGTAGTAGTGATGCTCTTATATCAGTATCAAAGGAGAATGCAAACTATAAGATAGTTGATATGATAACAGGTTACGGTTCGTCCGACAACCTGCCATATTACTATCCTAATGATGATGAGTTTGGTGAAGCAGTATTCAATACAGAGAATATCAGCAAGGATAAAGTTAGTGTAGATTTGTCAAAGTTCCTTAAAGGTTCAAAATATAATGACGTACTTGTACTGTACAAGAGTAAGTATGGACAAAAATATTCTGCAAGCATTGACTCTTCGTTGTTTGGTTTAATGAGAAATACAGAACCAGAAAACTTAACGCTAGCAGATAGCCAGACAAATCCTACTGTAACATGCTCATTTGGATTTAGCTTTTATGTTAAGTTAATCAAGGGTCAGATTCTTGACTTTACGAAGTTGTCTTTTAAATTTAGCATGCTTGATTCTCTTACACATAAAGATAATATTACAGAGATAACGGCTGCCTACAAGGATATATATCTTAGCAACGGAAACGATATTATCACCATAACCAAAAAAACTGTTTTTGGAGATAACTGCAAATATCCTTGCGAGAATGATGGAGAGTACAAACTCACAATTTGGGCAGAATTTTCATACAGATGTAGAGTGTTTAGAAATGGTAATGGTGTTACTGATTATTATGGCGCAAATAGTTGGAATGCATCATTTAGTGGCAATATAGGATTGTTGTATGAGCCTACATCAGAATATGAATGGAAAAATGGAGACAAATATATACCTTACGGTGAGTCTGGTATCAATATAAGAGAAATCAGTGGAGCAAATTGCGTTGAATACGATTATCAATTCTTCAAAGACGATAACAGATACGGATTCAATAAGGTTTATAGCGGAACTGATGATAACGCAGCAAAGGTAGTTGTTACTGATAGAGTATGGATAGCCCCATCATCGGTACTTATGCCTTCGATATATCGCAACTCGAAAGGTGCAGAGCGTTTCTACTACGCTTTGAATAACACCCATAAGTTGCCTAGTGGTAGTGGATATTACGAGTTTGTAAACTTGTATAAGAAAGGAAATCCTCATCAAGGAACGGTTACTTTTGACGATATAAAGCCAACTGTCAATGGAATTGTAAATGCAGAAGGACAGTTGTTTGGAGAGATTGCTGATGTTGCTTTTGATAGTGCTGATAGTGACGTAAAGGATAGCGATGGAAATTATATTCATAGCTATTTCTATATTAAGTTGCATAAGTTTAATGGTGATTTTGGATTTGACTTATTTGCTCACGCTTTGGCTAGTGAATCGGCGAAGATAAATCTCATTAAGAGTAACGGATGCCCTGCATGTTCATTTGTGATTTACAATAAGCCGAGTGCTGATAATTCAAAGTGTTACAACTGTGTAAGTGTCGATGAAAATGGAAACTTAAAACAAGTCCGCACAGATAAGAATGACTACATATTTGCTAACGCTAGCGATGCTTACGAAGATAAGCTAAACCAAGATTCAACTCAGAAAGAGTTGTGGATTGCGGTTCAGAAGGACACATCAACATTAGGTATCGTGATGCCAAACGCAAGTGCTGGCTTTAAACCGCAAAAGGGAGATTTGTTTGTTATCACAGGCATTAAGCCTCCAAAGGTTCTTGTAACAGCAGCAGAGAAACGACTCGATGATGCTCTTATCAAGCACATGAGCGAAAACAATACAGACCAATTTAACTACTCTGTTAAGTTTTCTCGCATATTCTTACAAGAGAATCCTGACTTTGCAAGTAAGTTGAACGAGAATGCGAAGATTTCAATACAGATACAAGGTGATTATGGTAACGATGGAAATCTTATCAGTCACGAAGTTTTCGTCAGCAACTACTCTGTAAAGGTTGATAGCGATGAACTTGCAGAAGTTGAAATTGAGCTTGTAAATTCGTTGGAAGTTACAAAGAGTGATACGAAGCAGATTATTGATGCGGTAAAGGGAGAAACGATTAAATCTCTGTCTGGTATGGTTGGCGGCAATAATACTAACAACTTTAATGCCAGTATAGCAGATAAGATGTATCTCTCTAAATTAAACGATGACACCGCCAAGGGTACTATCACTTGGGAGAAGATTCAGAAGCTTTTAAGTGGTTTGCTTGTCGGTAACTCCAATTCCGAGAACGGAGGCTCGTGGACTCCCGATACAGAAGGTCGCTCGCATCTCATCACCGATTACCTGGAGGTGAGAATGAAGGCTATCTTTGAAGAGCTGGTTGTCAAGAAAACATCCACCATTGGCGGTAAGGAGATTATTTCTCCTGCTGGAGGCGTGGTGGCTCATAAGGTAGAAGAGGTTACTGTGACATATAATAATGTGTCACAGAAGGCTTATCGTTGCTATTTCTTAGCAGAGCAGGAAGGCGATGCAGTGGATAATGATTTCGCTATTGGCGACCAAGTGCGCTCGGAATCATTCAACGTCCGAAAGGGCACTTATCACAAGGTGGGTAATCACTTCTATTGGCGATTGGTAATCGGTCGTGACGAGGAACCTGTGGAACTGGAAGGAAAGAAGTATCATTACATCGACCTCTCGGATACCGATTGCGCTACGGCAAGCGATGTTCCTGCTAAAGGTGATGTGTTGTCGCAGTGCGGTAATAGAACCGATGTAGAACGTCAGAACTGCCTTATCTTCTCTGCGGTAGATACCTATTCGCCATCCGTCAGCCTCTATCACGGCATCAACAGCTATTCCTTTGCCAATAGGGAGTACGTGGAATATGGCGTAAACAAGCAGACCAACAAGGCATTTTTTAATGTCTATGGTGATATGTATGTAGGCGACCGACCTACTAAGGAGAATGGCTATGAGGGTAGTAGCTACATCAAGTATGACAGCGCAACCAAGCAGGTATCTGTTAAAGGCAAGATTTCTGCCAAATCCACTGTGGATGGCAAGGAACTGTCTCAGTATATTAAGGAGAACTCAGCAAAGGGCTTGACCGAGGAGCAGGTAAACAATCTCATCAAGAACTCGCAGGTCATTGCCGACTTGCAGAATCAGGTTGATGGAGCTATCGAAACGTGGTTCTATGATGGTGTGCCTACGTTGACCAATGCTCCAGCCAGCAGTTGGACGACCAATAAGGATAAAGATACCCATCTGGGCGACTTGTATTACGACAACAAGACGGGCAAGGCATACCGCTTTGCCAAGGATGGGAACACCTACAAGTGGACTATCATTACGGACACCGACATTGCTAAAGCCCTTGCTGATGCAAGTAAGGCGCAGGAAACGGCAGACGGAAAGATGAAGGTGTTCAGCAGTCAGCCTACACCGCCATATCAAGTGGGTGATATTTGGGTTAATGCTACCTATCCGTCTGACGGCAGTACATACAAGAATGAGGTGTTGCGCTGCCATACCGACAAGAAGGCTGGTTCTCAGTTCGCTATTGCCGATTGGATTAAAGCTTCCAAATACACCGATGACACCGTGGCTAACGCAGCAAAGAAGGCAGCGGAAGAGGCGAAGAAGGCGGCAGAGACCGCACAGACGAACATTACGAATCTCGGCAAAACCGTCACCATCAACAAGGAGGCATTCGATAGCTATGTCAAGGATGGCTACCTAGAGCCTTCCGAGATTGCGGCTATGGCGCAGGATTCCAAGCGACTTGAAGATGATTTCGCAGCCGCTGAGAAGTCATACAATGAGGTGAAGGGAGCAGAGGTGCTGAAGAGTACCAAGGAACTTACCGACCTCAACACCGCTTTTGCTACCCTCACTACTGCCAAAACGGAACTCGTTACGTATCTGTCAGACATATCAAGCAGATACAATGCGGCTGATACTAACGGCAAGGCTACTATCGTATCTGCCGTGGGAACGAAGTTTACTAACTTCCAAAGCGCATATTCGGCATTTTACGATAAGTTGGGTTTGGCAAACGCCTATATCACTAGCAAGATATATGGCGACTTGAAGCAGAATATTACCGACCTTGCAGGCTACAAGTATATCAAGGACGCACTCGGTCAGACAACAGATATTGATGGCGGTCTTGTAATGACAACACTCCTTGCTTTGAGAGACGCAGACGGAAACGTTCAGAGTGGTATCAACGGAGCGATAGACACGAACAGAGGAAAGAAGAGCATCGCAACTTGGTGGGGTGGTCAGATGGTGGATAAGGACTACAATAGCGGAAGCCTTACTCCTGCTACTTCCCTCGTTCGCTTTGACGGTTCGGGCTATCTCGCAAATGGTGCAATCTGGTGGGACGTGGACGGAAAGGTTCACGCTGACCCTACATCATTTATCATCAGCGAGAAGAATCTTGGCGCATACCTTGCATTCTTTGAGCCTACATGGAAGAGCGGTAGCAATGGCACTAACATAAAAGACCTTGTGGCTTTGACTCCGCAAGCTCCTTTTACGACACTCAGCGTAAGCAATGATTTGTCCGTGGAGGGAAAACTTAAGATTGGTAGCATTACCCTCAGCGTGGTAAATGGTGCTTTGAAGATTGATGGCAATGTGTATTCCACAGGTGGCATGAGCGCATACGGCGAGGGCACTAGCAATGGTGGTGGCTTGACCGCAAGCGTGAAGAGCTATGCCGACATCATCAAGGGCACTTACACCGACAACGACTTGGCAAGCATTCCTAATGCCTATGCCATCAAGGCTCTCAGCAATCGCATCGACAACATCAGTTCTGAACTTGGTGGTCTTAGCTTGGATTGGGCAAACATCACAGGAAAGCCTTCTACTTTCACTCCTAGCGCACACACGCACAAGTGGGTGGATATTACAGACCGTATCACCAAGGTTTCTCAACTTACGAATGATAGCGGCTACACCACAAACAAGGGAACGGTAACGTCGGTGAAACTAACTTTGCCTACAGGTTTGTCTCTTGGTGTTACAAAGGAAATCACAACAAGTGGAACTTTCGCCATAAGCTTGACTTCGGGTTATTCCATCCCTACGACATCAAAGCAAGGGCAATGGGATTCTGCCTACAATTGGTACAAGCTAATGACTACCGATGAGGAAACTGCTGATGGTGTTATCAACAAGTGGAATGAGGTTGTGGATTTCCTTGCTGGCATTGCGCAGACAGATT
>ERZ1026862.358-NODE-358-length-29936-cov-61.598407_pt1 | contig 29936 bp, 23 predicted proteins | sample MGYA00380161_ERZ1026862 | MGnify/ENA primary metagenome ERZ1026862 (study PRJEB33269, sample SAMEA4719797) | human gut metagenome | biome: human-associated habitat; feature: organic feature; material: feces | place: Cameroon | collected 2013-10 ... | reverse complement strand
TATTATATAGGTACTGCATCATCTGCTTCAACACCTCTTCCTTACCCTTGGAGAAGTCCAAACCCTCGAAACAAGGATGATGGCGGTCGATGACCAGTCGCATCGGATTCTTGCCGCTCCAATCTCTTACGTTGAGCTGGCTGTGGTCACGCTCATCGGTGATTCTACCCACCAGGATGGCATCATTCTCGGCACGGAGCTTGTGCGAAAGCATCTTGGTGAATGGAGTAGAAATCGCCATGCCCTGAAAATTATTATCCAGAAAGCCATTCGCCGTCTGCGCCCATTTCAGGATGACGTATGGTCGTTGATGAGTATTGAAGGTGATGAAATGCTTGTTCAGTTCGAGGCATTCCGCCTCCAGAACACCCACCGTTACCTCGATTCCTGCCTCACGAATCTTCTGGATGCCACGTCCATGCACCTTGGCAAAAGGATCCACGCAGCCACAGACGCATCTCCTTACACCTTTTCTTACGATAAGGTCGGCGCAAGGAGGCGTCTTGCCATAATGTGAACAGGGTTCGAGACTTACATAGATGGTGGCATCCTTTAAAAGATGCTCATCCTCAGGCTTCACCGATGCAAAGGCATTCACCTCGGCATGACCCTCGCCACAACGCACATGATAGCCTTCGCCTATGATTCTGCCCTCGCTGCTCACGATGACGGCGCCCACCATAGGATTAGGCTTCGCATTCTGTCTGCCGTTCTTCGCCAACTGCAGGCAGCGGCGCATGAACATTTCATCAATCTCCTGCTGAGAGAGCGGCTCTCCCGTCTTCGGATCCAGAAAAGATACTTTATTTTGTTCCATAATCAACTTTTCTTCTGTTTTTTTACTCACTTTCGATAAAATGTCGTATCTTTGCTCTCAAATCAAATAGCAATAAGCAATATCAAGATGAAAACGTACCAACAGTTTTGGCAATCCCTCACCCCACTCTATGATGCTGGCGAAGCGCAGGCTATCGTCCGCACCGTGCTTGATGTGGAGTACGGAATGACTCTGACCGACATAATCTGCGGCAAAGTTAATGAATTATCTTCAGACGAAGAAAGAAATCTGGAAGAAATTATCACAAGACTGCAAAATGGCGAGCCTGTGCAGTATGTTTTGGGCGAAGCCGACTTTGCCGGGAGAACCTTTCATGTGGAGCCGGGCGTACTGATTCCAAGACCCGAAACGGCAGAACTCTGCCAGTGGATAGAGGAGGAAGTTTCATCTCTGGAGGCAGATGAAAGGAAGCAAATTCTTGATATTTGCACGGGATCCGGCTGCATCGCCATCACTTTAGGATTGACCATTCCAAATTCTGAAGTTACGGGATGGGATATTTCGGAAGATGCCCTCCGCATTGCACAGGGGAATGTGGAAATGCTGAAGGCTGGGAATGTTAGAATAGAGTATCAGGATGCCTTGATGTTGCCGAAAGCTGCGGAAGCAGAGGAAGCAGCAGAGATATCTGAAGCAACAAAATCAGAATCATCTCTTTCTAAAGGCTGGAATGTCATCGTGAGCAATCCTCCCTATATCTGCGAAAAGGAGAAAGCGGATATGGAAAAGAATGTATTGGAGCACGAACCGAGCATCGCCCTCTTCGTACCCGATGAGGATCCGCTGAAGTTCTATCGTGCCATCGCTGAATATGCATCATCTGCTCTCAAACCCGAAGGAGCATTATACTTCGAAATCAATCCTATCTACGAGAAGGAGACAAGGGAAATGCTGCAAAGTCTTGGTTTCAAGGATATTGAAACCAAAGAAGATGCTTTCGGAAAGAAGAGAATGATGAAAGCAAAGAAATAAAATAAAATTAAATGCATTATGGAATATTACAACAAGCCCAAGCGCCCCAAGAAGCCGATGACAGAGCAGCAGGCTCTGCTGAAGCTCACCACCCTCTGCACACAAGCCGAACATTGCTCGCAGGAAATGCTCGACAAGATGAAGAAGTGGGAACTCCCAGAGGATGCCATCGCTCGAAACATGGAATTCCTGACCCAGAAGAAATTCATCGACGACGAGCGATTCGCCCGCTTCTTTATCAACGACAAGATAAAATACAATAAATGGGGCCGCAGGAAAGTGGAACAGGCACTCTGGCTGAAACACATCCCGAAGGAAATCTCCGACCCCATCTTTGAGGAAATCGAGGACGACATGTATCTGGAAACCCTCCTCCCTCTCCTAAAAAACAAATACAAAACCATCAAAGCCAAAAACGACTACGAACGCTCGATGAAACTCATCCGCTTCGCCCTCGGAAGAGGCTATGGTATGGAGGTGATTCACAAATGCATCGACAAAATGAAAGAAGAAGATCTGGGAGACATCGATTTCGAAGACGACTTCTAAAGGTTTAAATTCAATGTAAACATTAGAAGCTAATCATAAAGTTCAATGTTCAAAACTCAAAGTTCAAAGTAACAATATGAAGTTCAGCCTGTTAGGAAACATCATAGATTTTCTCTTTCCCCGTTACTGTGCCATCTGCGATGAGCGACTGTTGGGCACAGAAGAGATGCTATGCGCCACCTGTCTCCAGGACCTCCCGATTACCCCAACCTGGGAAGCCCCCTATGAGAACAATATGGCTAAGATGTTCTGGGGGCGCATTCCTATCGAAAAATGCGCCGCCCTCTTCTATTATCATAGCCACTCCAATCCAAGTTACATCATCTACAAACTGAAATACCATCATCGTCCAGATACCGGAAACTATCTGGGAAGACTCATCGCCAGCAAAGGTATCGAATCAGACTTCTTCAAGGATATAGATGCCATCATCCCTATCCCCATCACGAAGTCAAGAAGGAAGAGCCGCGGCTATAATCAGAGCGAGGAAATAGCCAGGGGAATACAGGAAAGAACCCATCTCCCCATTATCACAGATGCCATCCGACGAGTAACCTTCACCGAAAGTCAAACCCAAAAGGACAGATGGCAACGACTGGAAAACGTAAAGCATGTATTCCAGCTATCAGATACCTATCACGACAAAGACGGCAAACATCCCATCACCGATCTTGCCGGCAAGCATCTGCTTATCGTCGATGACGTCTGCACCACAGGCGCCACCCTCATCTCCTGCTGCGAAGAACTGCAGAAGGCAGGCAAGATGAAATTCAGCATCACCACCATCGGATGGACACACGATTAAAAATCTATAATTAATAAGCCATTTATGATGATTAATCATTTTTTTGTCGTACCTTTGCAGATATAAATTATAATTATTTAATCCTTATAGAATTATGGACAAACTGAAGAAAGAATTCGCATCTAAGTTATTGAAGGTTAAGGCTATCAAATTGCAGCCTAACGATCCTTTCACTTGGGCTTCTGGTTGGAAGTCTCCTTTCTATTGTGACAACCGCAAGACCCTCTCTTTCCCAGAACTCCGCAACTATGTGAAGCTCGAACTCGTACACGCCATCCTGGAGCAGTTCCCAGAGGCTGACGCTGTTGCAGGTGTAGCTACTGGCGCTATCGCACAGGGTGCATTGGTGGCAGACGAATTGAACTTGCCTTTCGTTTACGTTCGTTCTAAACCAAAGGATCATGGTATGCAGAACCTCATCGAAGGCGAAATCGACCCTAAGGCTAAGGTTGTTGTAGTAGAAGACTTGATTTCTACAGGTGGCAGCTCACTCAAGGCAGTAGAGGCACTCCGCAAGAACGGCAATGAGATTGTAGGTATGGTAGCTAGCTACACATACGGTTTCCCAGTAGCAGAGAAGGCATTCGCAGACGCTAACGTGAAGTTGGTTACTTTGACTGACTACGAGCACGTAGTGGCAGAGGCTTTGGAAACAGGCTACATCAAGCAGGAAGACGTAGAGTTGCTCCACGAGTGGCGCAAGGACCCAGCTAACTGGAAGAAGTAATTTTTGACCCATCAATAATGAGTACAAGTACATTCGAAAGTAATATCAAACAGATTCCTCACAAGCAGGAATCTGTTTATCGTACATTGAGCGATCTGAACAACCTGCAGATGCTCAAAGACCGCTTCGAGCAGGTGAAAGACCAGATTCCTGAGGACAAGAGAAAGGAAATGGAGAAACTCAAGGACCTGAGATTCGACAGCGACAGCATCACTATCAACGCTCCTATGGTGGGCGACCTGAAGATGCGCATCATCGACAGAGATTTTCCTAAGACCATCAAATTCGAGACAGAGAACAGCCCTATCCCATTCAACTTCTGGATTCAGCTGCTCCCTACAGGAGAATTCTCATGCAAGATGAAGCTCACCATCAAGGCAGAGCTCAACATGTTTATCAAGGGTATGGTGAAGAAGCCATTGCAGGAAGGCATCGAAAAGATTGCAGACGCCCTGGCGATGATTCCATATCAGGATTAATAAAAAGATACAATTATGGCACATAAACTTTGGGAAAAGAACTTTGAAGTAAACAAGGAAATAGAACGATTCACCGTAGGCCGCGACCGCGAGCTCGACCTCTATCTCGCCAAGTACGACGTGCTGGGAAGTATGGCACACATCACCATGCTCGAAAGCATCGGACTCCTGGAGAAGGATGAGCTTACCCAGCTCCTCGCAGAATTGAAGAATATCTACGCCATCGCCGACAAGGGCGAGTTCGTTATCGAAGACGGCGTGGAGGATGTTCATTCCCAAGTAGAACTGATGCTCACCCAGAAACTGGGCGACATGGGTAAAAAGATTCATTCGGGAAGATCGCGCAACGACCAGGTGCTGGTAGACCTCAAGCTCTTCACCCGTCATGAGTTGAAGGAGATTGTGGATGCCGTGAAGATTCTCTTCGACGAGCTGATTCAGAAGAGTAACCAGTACAAGGACGTATTAATGCCGGGCTACACCCACCTGCAGGTGGCAATGCCTTCATCGTTCGGACTCTGGTTTGGTGCTTATGCTGAAGGACTTGCCGACGACATGCTTTTCCTCCAGGCAGCTTACCGCATGACCAACCGCAACCCATTGGGTAGTGCAGCCGGTTATGGAAGTTCATTCCCACTGAACCGCACCATGACCACCGAACTTCTCGGCTTCGACAGTATGGACTATAATGTGGTCTATGCACAGATGGGCAGAGGAAAGATGGAGCGCAACGTGGCTTTCGCCATGGCTACCGTGGCAGGAACACTGGCAAAGATGGCTTTCGACGCCTGCATGTTCAACTGCCAGAACTTCGGATTCGTGAAGTTGCCTAAGGAGTGCACCACCGGTTCCAGCATCATGCCTCACAAGAAGAACCCAGATGTATTCGAGCTGATTCGCGCCAAGAGCAACAAGCTGCAGAGCTTGCCCCAGCAGGTGATGCTCATCATGAACAACCTGCCTGTGGGTTACTTCCGCGACCTTCAGATTATCAAGGAAGTGTTCCTTCCTGCCTTCGATGAGTTGAAAGACTGTCTGCAGATGGCGGCATACATCATCAACAAGATGGAGGTGAACGAGCACATCCTCGATGATCCTCGCTACGACCCAATGTTCTCCGTAGAAGAGGTGAACCAGCTTGCCGCCAACGGCATGCCTTTCCGTGATGCCTACAAGAAGGTGGGACTGGAAATCGAAGCGGGCGAATTCAAGCCAAACAAGGATATTCACCATACGCATGAGGGAAGCATCGGCAACCTCTGCAACGACAAGATTCAGGAACTGATGGAGAAAACGCTCTCAGAGTTCCACTTCGAGCGCATGGAGAATGCCGAGAAAGACTTACTGAAGTAAGCAGGCGTGTATCATCTGATGCCATCAAAGTAATCAAACTGAAGAAGAAATGTATATAATAAATAAGGTACATATATATAATAAGGTGAAGAGCATAGTCAACCAAGCTATGCTCTTGCTTTGTTTGTGCCTTCCGGCAGCAGCTATTCTGCTGAGCGGAAGCATCCTGTCATCATGCAATGCCGACAACAGCATCAGTACACGCTATCCCTGCCAATTCATCTTCAGAACCATCTATCACCCCGGCAGCACCATCGAGAATGCACTTCAGGGAGCAGGAACCTATACGATGGTAAGCGCCAAGAAGGTGAACGGAGCATGGAACCTCTACTCCACCCCCAACGACGGAAAGAACAAGACCGAGACCATCGTTCTCTTTACAGCCAAGGAGAATTATGCCAACTACAGCTATCTTGGAGCGGGAAACGACCTGAAGGATGCCACGAAGAACGGCTTCATCATGGGCCTATCCAATTTTAACGGATACGTGGCATGGGACAGACAATGCCTCAACTGCATCCTGCAATATGGCGGAACCAACTATCCGCTGGAATGGACAGGAAACAGACAGTCGGTCATCTGCAACAAATGCAAAAGAGTATATAGTTTGGAGAACGGAACTGTGACAAGTGGAGGAAAAACCAAGGAAGACAAGCCGCTGATGCAATACCGAGTAACTTACTCCGGCGTCATCGGAAGTGTGATTACAGTAGGAAATTAAAGGATTTTCATGCGATATTCCTAGAAAATCCACCTATTACAAAGAAAAAATGCGGCATTTTTCTTAAAATATGTAAACACATTTGGTGGATTCAAGAAATTATACTACCTTTGCACTCGCAATTAAGAAATGCGGAAATAGCTCAGTTGGTAGAGCACAACCTTGCCAAGGTTGGGGTCGCGGGTCCGAGTCCCGTTTTCCGCTCTAACTCTAACGTTTACCATGCCGCAATGGTGGAATTGGTAGACACGAGGGACTTAAAATCCCTTGACCAGAAATGGTTGTGCGGGTTCGAGTCCCGCTCGCGGCACTCACCCTCCCTTAAAATTTTTCATTATGAAAAAATTTGCTTATATCATATCTCTTATTTTCATTATCGCGCTTACATCATGTGGTGTCAGCAGTGGTCACTTTAAACTTGAGGGCAAATTTTTAAACATGAATCAAGGCGAATTTTACGTTTACAGCACAGATGGTGGCATCGACGGCGTCGATACTATCAAGGTTGTTGGTGGCCGTTTCAGTTATGAAATGCCTTGCACGGAAAGCCATACCCTCATGATTGTATTCCCAAACTTCTCGGAGCAGCCTATCTTTGCAGAATCAGGAGAATCTGTAGAGCTGAAAGGCGACGCTTCTCACCTGAAGGAAATGGAGATTAATGGCACCAAAGCCAATGAATTGATGACCAAATTCCGCAAATCAATCCTTGGCAATACGCCTCCACAGGAAAGTGCACAGGCTGAAACATTCATCAAAGACAATGCCAGCTCGGTGGTCTGCCTGTATCTGATCAAGAAATACTTCATCGCAAACATCAAGCCTGACTACAAGAAGGCTCTCTCTCTCCTGTCTATCTGCGAGAAAGAGCAGCCTAAGAACACACAGTTGGCAAGACTGAAGCAGCAGGTGAATATGATGAAAGATGCCGGCGTAGGCACCAAACTACCCGTTTTCACAGCTTATGACATCAATGGCAAACTGGTTTCCAGCACTGAGATGAGCAGTGCTCCGGTGGCAGTCATCTACACTTGGTCTACATTTAACTATGATAGTCAAAGCATGCAGAGAGACCTGAAAAGTCGCCAGCGTCAATCGCAAGGAAAGCTCAAACTGATGGGATTCTGCCTGGATGGTGCGAAAAGCTACTGCCAGAGCACCCTGAAGAACGACTCCATCACATGGCCTGTCGTATGCAATGGCGAAATGCTTGAAGACAAGAACCTGAAGAAGTTGGGAATGACTTCACTTCCCGACAACATCATCATACAAAACGGAAAGATCATCGCCCGAGGCCTAAAAAAGCAAGAACTCTACAATAAGTTAGACCAACTGCTCAAATAACACCGCGAGCCATATGTCTAACTTATAAAAGAGGAGGCGTATATGCTAGTAAAAACTTATTGCGCAGCAGTCAACGGCCTGGAAGTCACGACTGTCACAGTAGAAGTAAGCCTCAACCGAGGCGTTCAATACCACCTTACGGGCTTAGGCGACGAGGCGGTCAGGGAAAGCCGTGACCGCATCGCAGCAGCCCTTCTTTACAGCGGCTTCAAATTTCCGATAGCCGACATCACCATCAATCTTGCTCCAGCCAATCTCCGAAAGGAAGGCAGCAGCTTTGACCTCCCATTAGCCATCGGCATTATGGGAGCCAATGGCAATATCCCAGAGGATCACCTCAAGGAATACATGATGGTGGGGGAACTGAGCCTGGACGGCACGCTGCAGCCCATCAAGGGAGCCCTCCCCATCGCTATCAGAGCCCGGGCAGAACATTATAAGGGACTGATAGTGCCCGAACAGAACGCCAGAGAAGCAGCCGTGGTCAATAACCTGGAAGTGTATGGCATGAAAACACTCTTCGATGTCATCCAATTCCTAAGCGACCGTTCTGCCCCTGAGCCTACATTCGTAGATACGAGAAAGGAATTCTACGAAAACCAGATTCATTGTGACTATGACTATGCTGACGTAAGAGGCCAGGAAAACGTGAAGCGTGCCCTGGAAGTGGCTGCCGCAGGCGGACACAACCTCATCATGGTAGGTCCTCCGGGATCAGGCAAATCCATGATGGCAAAGAGATTGCCATCCATCCTTCCCCCACTCACCCTTTCAGAGAGTCTTGAAACAACGCAGATACACTCCATAGCGGGCAAGCTGAGCAAGAATGTATCTCTCATTGCCCAGCGCCCGTTCAGAGCCCCCCACCACACCATCTCACAAGTAGCACTGGTGGGAGGTGGCACCTCTCCACAGCCTGGCGAAATATCGCTCGCCCACAATGGCGTGCTCTTTTGTGACGAACTCCCGGAATTCAACAAGACTACGCTGGAAGTGTTGCGCCAACCGCTGGAAGACCGACACATCAGCATCAGCAGAGCCAAATACACCATCGACTACCCTTGCTCCTTTATGTTTGTAGCAAGCATGAACCCATGTCCATGCGGTTACTATGGTGATCCAACCCACCGCTGTGTCTGTACACCGGGTCAGATTCAAAGATACATGAACAAGATATCGGGTCCGTTGCTCGACCGAATAGATATCCAATGCGAAATAAGTCCTGTCCCTTTCAAGGACATCTCAACCGCCGCTCCAGGTGAACCTAGTGCCAAAATTCGCGAACGCGTCATCAAGGCAAGGGAAATTCAAGCAGCCAGATTCCAGGAATTCAAAGGCATCCACTGCAATGCGCAGATGACAGAGCGAATGATTCACCAGTTTGCTGAACCAGACGAAGAAGGCATCAACCTCCTGCGCATGGCGATGGAGAAGCTCTCCCTGTCGGCCCGTGCCTACAACCGCATTCTGAAAGTGGCACGCACCATTGCCGACCTGGCAGGAAGTGAACGCATTGAGCCTTTTCATCTTGCAGAAGCCATCGGCTACCGTACACTCGACAGAGGCGACTGGGCAGAAAGGGGACATCTGTAGACACAAAACAGAAAATCTTCTGTTTTTACTGATAATCCACCTTTTCTCACAAAAAATGCAATTCCAACAAAAAAGACAAAGGTACAGACGGCAACAATATCATACAACAAAATGGTACATTTTGGGGCATAAGGGGTAAAATCTGTTTTTTATCCACCTAAAAAACAACATTCGTCCCCTAAATCAACAAAATATCCCCCAAAAGTCGATAAAATAGTGCTACCTTTGCATCAGAGTTAGAAAGACAAGCAATTGTCACAAATGTCAAACATTAAAAATTAAAGATTATGGATTGCATTTATAAAATTACAAGTATTATAAAGAAGGTGGGATTTGGAATACTTCTCGCCGAGTTGGCTGTAATTGCTTATATGGCTATCCAATAACAAATAAGATAGGTCATATCAAACAAGTATCCTCTTGGGATTAAAGTTAATACAGAATAAAGATTACCATCAATAGTAAATGATAAAGGAAAGGCCTTAGCAGTTATCTGAGAAGTAACTGCTAAGGCTTTAATTTTCCCCCTAAGCAGGCCATCAACTGGCTACAAACAGCAAACATAGAAACAAATCAGCAACAAAAATCAGACTACAAACAAGTTACAATAGGTGGTAAATTCTATTCAAAAGGAGTAAATTCTATTATAAAAATGCAATTAAAAAACAATTTATACCCCATTCAGAGAAAATATACCCCACAAATAGTAGAAAAACAAGTACCTTTGCACTCGTAAAACAAACGTTGTCACAACGTTGCTTAGAATTGAATATAATATAAACATTAAAACGATTAAGAATTATGGATTGCATTTACAAAGTAACAGAATTGGTTAAGAAAGTTGGTTTCGTTATCCTCGTTGCTGAGTTGGCAGTTATCGCCTACATGAACATCATGTAACATCCACTTTCTTCTATGTAACCACATAAAAGTGGCTACATAAAAATGGTCTTAAGCGTCAAGCTTAGGGCCATTTTTGTTTTCTATCCCTACACATTTCCGTTTACTACCCCTTCATTTTACACCTTATTATATATAAGAAGAGAAAAATGGGAAGAATTATACTGAATTTCCAACATTTTTTTGTAATTTTGCAGGCAAATTACAAAAATATATTAGCTAATATGGAACAAAAGAATTTCAAACGTACCACCGTTACCGCTGCATTGCCTTATGCCAACGGTGGTGTTCATATCGGTCACCTGGCAGGTGTTTACGTGCCAGCCGATATCTATGTTCGCTATCTCCGTCTCAAGAAGCAAGACGTTGTTTTCATCGGCGGTAGCGATGAGCATGGTGTACCAGTAACCATCCGTGCCAAGAAGGAAGGTATTACCGTACAGGAGGTAGTAGACCGCTATCACAACCTCATCAAGAAGAGTTTCGAGGATTTCGGTATCTCTTTTGATGTTTACAGCCGTACTACTTCACCTACTCACAATAAGTTTGCTTCTGATTTCTTCCGCACTCTCTATGATAAGGGCGTATTGGAAGAAAAGGTAGAGGAGCAGTTCTGCGACGAGGTAACAGGCGAATTCCTTACCGACCGTAACATCGTGGGTACTTGCCCTCGCTGCGGTGCTGAAGGTGCTTATGGCGACCAGTGCGAGAAATGTGGTGCTACCCTTTCTCCAGAAGAACTTATCAACCCTACCAACAAGAACAACCCGGGTCATGGTCTTGTGAAGAAGCCTACCAAGAACTGGTATCTTCCATTGAACAAGTATCAGGATTGGTTGAAGAAGTGGATCCTGGAAGGCCACAAGGAGTGGCGTACCAATGTTTACGGTCAGTGCAAGAGCTGGTTGGATATGGATCTTCAGCCACGTGCCATGACACGCGACTTGGATTGGGGTATTCCTGTTCCTGTGGAGGGAGCTGAAGGCAAGGTGCTCTACGTTTGGTTCGATGCACCTATCGGCTACATCTCAAACACCAAGGAACTCTGCGATGCTCAGCCTGAGAAATGGGGAACATGGCAGAAGTGGTGGCAGGATCCTGAGACTCGCCTCGTTCACTTCATCGGTAAGGACAACATCGTATTCCACTGCATCATCTTCCCTACCATGCTGAAGGCTCACGGCGACTACATCTTGCCAGACAACGTACCAGCCAACGAGTTCCTGAACCTGGAGGACGATAAGATTTCAACATCCCGCAACTGGGCTGTATGGTTGCACGAGTATCTCGTAGACTTGCCAGGCAAGCAGGATGTATTGCGCTATGTATTGACAGCCAATGCGCCTGAGACCAAGGACAACAACTTTACCTGGAAGGATTTCCAGGAGCGCAACAACTCTGAGTTGGTTGCCGTTTACGGTAACTTCGTAAACCGTGCCCTCCAGCTCACCAAGAAGTATTGGGGCGGTGTTGTTCCTGCCTGCGGTGAATTGCAGGAGGTAGATGAGAAGGCCATCGCTGAGTTCAAGGACGTGAAGGAGAAGGTTGAGCAGTATCTCAACGTATTCAAGTTCCGTGAGGCTCAGAAAGAGGCTATGAACCTGGCTCGTATCGGTAACAGATACATCACAGAGTGTGAGCCTTGGAAGGTTTGGAAGACTGATCCTAAGCGTGTGGAGACTATCCTGAACATCTCCCTCCAGTTGGTAGCCAACCTCGCCATCGCCTTCGAGCCATTCTTGCCATTCTCTTCAGAGAAGCTCCGCAAGATGATCAATATGCCTAACTTCGAGTGGACTCAGCTCGGCAGCACAGATTTGCTCAAGGCTGGTACCCAGCTCGGTGAGCCAGAATTGCTCTTCGAGAAGATTGAGGATGAGGTTATCGAAAGACAGCTCCAGAAGCTCGCTGATACCAAGAAGGCTAACGAGGAGGCTTCTTATCAGGCAACTCCTATCAAGCCAGAGGTTAGCTTCGATGATTTCGAGAAGCTCGATATCCGCGTAGGTCACATCTTGAACTGCGAGAAGGTGAAGAAGTCAAAGAAGCTTCTGAAGTTCACTATCGACGATGGTTCTGGCGTAGAGCGCACCATCTGCTCAGGTATCGCAGCCTACTACGAGCCAGAGCAGCTGATCGGCAAGGACGTATTGTTCGTAGCCAACTTTGCTCCTCGCAAGATGATGGGCATCGAGAGCCAGGGTATGATTCTGAGTGCAGTCAACTTCGACGGCTCATTGAATGTTACTTCTCTCCTTGGCAAGGTTAAGCCAGGAAGCCAGGTTGGATAAATCAGACGAATGACACGAATCATCTCGTAGAAAAACAATAGTAGATAATAAAAGGTGGATGCAAGATCTCTGAACAGAGATTCCTGCATCCACCTTTTGTTTATTGATTACAGATAAGCTTGTCGCTCATCTATCTTATCTTTCTTATCTAAAGAGTAAAGCGATAACCTACCGTGAAAGTAAAGAAGCTATTCTTTGGACTGTCAAATCCCGAAATATTCTCCATCTTTGTCAAACCGATGTTATATCGTGCATCGAGGATAACATTCATATATTCATACGAAACGCCTACCGGAATAGAGATATTCGTACGCTTGGCAATAAGGGTTCCCTCTACCTCCTCCGTATCCTTATAATAGGTAGAACCATTCTTGTCCTTCTCCAAAGAAGTCTCCTCATAAGAGAATTTGGCATCTCCGCAGCGGAAACCAGCCTGTATGCCCACCATTGCCACCAGCTGACGGGTTACATAGCTCTTGAGCATCAAGGGAAGCTGGATGTAATCAATATCAGCATGATGGTTCTTGATGCCCCAATATTGCTTTTTATCAGCATTCTCTACGGTTTCATAATCAGCGAAACGGTAGCCCAAACGAGCATAATAAGCGCCCAAAGACACTCCTACATACTCTGTGGCACGGTATTCCACATCAGCACCAGCCATCAAGCCAGCCTGATTCTTCGACTTGATTTCACCGTCCAAAGCATCGCTGACATAAATCGAGTTATTACTCCAATTAGACAAAGCAACACCTACACGGGGAATCACAGAGAATTTTCCTACAGGATTCTCCACTTCCTGTGCCATCGCTCCTACGGAAGCGAGCAACAGCATCATCATTATAACTATTTTCTTTTTCATTTCCACAACAGTTTGTATATCATAATAACAAGAAACAAGGGATTATATTGCATCCTACTATCATTTTTCTCCATTAAAAAGCTGTATTTTTTCTTGGAAAGTTTTCCTCATCCCGATTAAAAGATAAACATTTGGGGGATTTGGAACATTTCAAGCAAAAACATTTGGGGGATTTGGAACATTTTAACAAAAAACATTTGGGGGATTTGGAACTTATATGTATCTTTGCGTTCAAAATCAGCAAGTTATGGTAAAAAGAATATTTAAAAGAAAAGTATACGACAAAATGCTCGAATGGAAGCGAGAGAGAAATGGTAGCACAGCTCTCTTGCTCAAAGGAGCACGCCGTGTAGGAAAGTCAACAGTAGCCAAAGCATTCGCAGAAAATGAATACAAAAGCTATATCTTTATAGATTTCGTACAAGCATCTAAGGAAGTGAAACAGCTGTTTGACAACCTCATGGACTTGAACTACATATTTTTACGCCTCCAATCAATCTACCAAGTAATTTTGGAACCACGCAAATCAGCCATCATTTTCGATGAAGTACAAATGTGCCCACAAGCCCGGCAAGCCATCAAATACCTGGTAGCAGACGGAAGATACGACTACATAGAGACAGGCTCTCTTATCAGCATCAAAAAGAATGTGGAAAACATTTTGATTCCAAGCGAAGAGACACGTTTGGATCTCTATCCGATGGACTACGAGGAATTTCGATGGGCAATGGGTGATACTGCTACCTTTCCCCTACTCAAGCAGTTTTTCGATGCAAAAGTTCCATTGGGAGCAGCGCATCGAGAAGCCATGCGCAACCTTCGTCTATATATGCTCGTAGGCGGAATGCCACAAGCCGTAAACGAGTACTTAGACACCAACAATCTGAGCAAGACAGATGCCGTAAAACGAGAAATCATAGAACTTTATCTTGACGACTTTAGAAAGATTGACAAAACAGGAAGAGCTGCCAAGTTATTCGAGAGCATCCCTTCCGAATTAAACAAAAATTCAGCCAGATACCAGGTAGCAAGCGTATTGGATGATGCAGGCAGAAAGAACCTTATGGGAGTCTTGGCAGACATGAAAGACAGCATGGTGGTCAATTTCGCCTACCACGCAAATGATCCCAATGTTGGTTTTTCATTACACAGTGACGAAGACTACTATAAAATGTTTGTTGGAGACACAGGTCTATTCGTCACACTTGCTTTTTGGGATAAAGACTACACAGAGAACACCATTTACGAAAAGTTGTTGAGCGATAAACTGAGTAGCGATATGGGGTATGCCTATGAGAATCTCGTTGCCCAAATGCTTACCGCATCAGGAAACAAACTGTTCTATTACACATTTCCCCATGCAACAAGCCACAAGAACTATGAGATAGATTTCTTGTTATCTCGTGGCAAGAAGATTTATCCGATAGAAGTGAAATCGTCAGGATATAATAGTCACAAGTCGCTAGATGAATTTTGCCAGAAGTTCTCTGATAGAATCGACAAAAGATACCTATTATATACGAAAGATTTCAAAAAAGATGGACAGACCTTATTGGTGCCAATATATATGACACCCTTGCTATAAATAAAATATAACACGGACAAATTCAATATCGCTATAAATCGAAAAAGAGAGGCGAGCTTCACAGCCAGCCTCTCCCGAGAGATTTATGGAAAATGCCACTCATGGCATTCCATTATCTTGATTAAAAATATTATCTTATTAAAATATTCCATCACAGCGATTACTCGCCGTAATTATCATTCTGCTTGATGTTAGGGTTTGCATTGATTTCTGCCTGAGGAATGGCTGCGATAGCCTTATAGAAATCACGATTGAAAGACTGAGCTTCCTTGCTTAAAGTCTTGTGCCAACCCTTATCAGCTTCACTTGTATAACGGGTGATAGTCTCGTTATTACGCAAAGCATCAAAGTAACGCTGTCCCTCGCCAATCAACTCCTTACGACGCTCAATCAAGATACGCTCAAGTGTGATGTTATCCACTGTAGCCAAAGAAGCCTCTGTTGTGGTACGGTTCTTTACCAAATCATTCAGATACTCTACAGCCTTAGTCTTGTCATTATTTCTAAATGCACACTCTGCAGCTGTCAAGTAAACCTCAGAAAGACGGATAATTGGAACGATAGTAACATTACGAAGATTTCCACCTTGACCACGCAACTTGTTCAGATATACCTTGTTGGTACCATAAGTTGCCACCTCTTTGGCTGCAGTTGCAGGCAAGAACATATCGTTACGAACATCTTCTGGGTCTGAAGTAAGCATGTCAACAAACTTCTTAGTAGCAACCATTTCCTTGTAGCCATCACGCTGCTGAAGGTTACCGATACCATTCAAGTCATTGTTGTCTGTAGGACCTGCCACATTGAGACGGAACAAGAACTCACTCTCATTAGGAGTTGAAGCATCCCATGCTTTAAAGTATTGGTCACGAGTCCACAACGCTGCGCCAGAATTCTTGATAATATCCTCAGCAACAGACAAGGCATTAGCATAATCACCCATATTCAAATAAACACGAGAAAGGATTGCCTTTGCTCCCCAAACGCTTACATAACCTGGGGTTGTCTCTGTGGCAAGCGCACCAGAATTGATGGCATCATTCAAATCCTTGAGTACCTGAGTATAAACCTCTGCAACTGTGCTACGAGCAGGTTTTGCATTAGACTCCAACACTTCTGTTACCAATGGCACACCAAGAGATGCGCCCTGATCCTCCGTATATGGCTTGCCATAGATACGAACAAGGTCAAAATGAGCAAGCGCACGGAGCACCTTTGCCTCTGCCGCATACTGATCGATAGTAGCCTTAGCCTCTGCTGCATCGCTCAAAGCACCACCTTCTGCAGCAGCAATGATACGATTAGCACGGCCAATAACAATATATGGTGATTTCCAAGTTACGGTACTGGAAGAAGTACTTGATGTAAACTCAGATGCTGTCTGATAGTTCATGTCATAGTAGAAACTTGCACGGTTAGAACCACCAATGTTATTATACTGGTAATCATCACCAGCATGAACATCACCATAAACAAAGAACTGCATACCATAGTAATCTACCAAGCTGCTAGTTCCCTTCAAAGCCTTGTACATACCAGTTCTAGCTGCACCCAAGTCAGAGCTGCTAGTCAAGGCAGCACCTGCGTCAGCACCATCAGAAGGAGCTACGTCCAACCAATCGTTAACGCAAGAAGAAAGGCTGGCTGCCAAGATTGCGCAGCCCATTACCTTATATATTGATTTTAATACTTTCATTGTATTTTGTTCTTTTATAAATTAGAAACTAAGTTCGATACCGAATGTATAAGTTCTCAAGGCTGGCATCTCGAATGTGCACAAACCATTAACAGGAGTCTCTGGGTCTACATAGAGATCCTTTGACTTCCATGTCAGCAAGTTGTTGGCAGAGAAATATACACGAGCCTTGGTAATACCGAGATTACGAACCCACTCCTGTGGAGCAGAGAAACCTAAGGTAAGGTTCTTCAAGCGAAGATAATCGTTTGGCATCAACCAACGAGAAGACAAGACACGCTTGCCATATCCAGCCTGGAACTTAGGCAACTTTGCATTGTCACCTGGTTTCTGCCACATATCCTCCAACTTGTAGTAAGAAGGAATTGCGCCATAGAGAGCGTAGGTACCACCATTATCGTGCAACCATGTAGCATAGTCGTAAGAGTCGCCACCCAACTTATAAGTCAAAGTGAAGTTGAAATCAATGAACTTCCACTTGATAAAGTTAGACAAACCACCCTCCAGCTTAGGCTCATGATGGCTCACGATAGTCTTATTAGCCTCAGCAACGTTTGTTGTTGTCTTGCGAGCATTCTCTGTACCATCATTGATATAGTAGCTCTCCAAACCTGTCTCAGGGTCAACACCTGCATACTCATACATATAATAAGAATAGTAAGGCTTACCTACCTGATGAATCAATGCACCGCTGATAATCTTGTCATCATCACCAGTCAACGATGTAACCTTGTTTGAGTTATGACCGAAGTTCAAAGATGTAGTCCAAAGGAAGTCCTTCTTCTGAATGTTGGTTGAAGAGATTGTTACCTCAACACCCTGGTTACGCATAGAACCTACGTTCTGTGCCATAGAAGCCAACAATGAAGAAGAATCATAATATCCTGGAACCATAGAGATTGGGCGGTTCATAATCAAGTTGCTTGTATTACGAACGTAGTAGTCCAATGTCACTGAAATACGGTTGAGGAATGTCAAGTCGAGACCGAAGTTCCAAGCCTTGTTCTGCTCCCACTTCAAGTCCTTATTGGCAACACCTACGATACCCATACCATTGCTTCCATTATAATACTCACCATACTTGTAGAGATTCATATAGCTATACAAGTCTGAAGGAAGAGTACCATTCACACCATAAGATACACGAAGTTTAGCATCACTCAACACATTCTTGATAGGATCCATGAATTTCTCTGCACCAAAACGCCATGCACCAGATACTGACCAGAAAGAACCCCAACGGTTTTCACGAGCCATACGAGAGCTACCATCACGACGATAGCTTACACCTGCATAATACAAGTCATTATAGTTATAGTTTACACGACCCAAGAATGAAGTCATCTTAGAATCATACTTATAACTTTCCATAGATGTATCGCCGGAGTTAGAAAACTCATACAAATCACCTGGGAAACTGGTACCAGAAGCATAAGAATTGTTATTATGCCATGCCTCTGTCTCGAAACCGAGCAAAGCGTCAACATTATGAGCACCAAAAGATTTGTTGTAAGTCAACTGGGTTTGGGTGTTCATAGTTGTCCACTCATTATAAGTACGCTGCATCACACCATTAGAGCCAGAACCATTACCACAGTACTTGTCCCAAAGCACATCCTCTGTAGAGTTTATATAGTCGTAAGCTACCTTTTCACGAAGTTTCAAATTGTCCCAAATGTTCCATTCGAGAGCTAAGGTGCTGTAAGAACGAGTAGTGTTGGTTCTATCATACATGTGCTGGTTCTCATAAATAGGGTTATAACCGTTGTTATAAGCACCATCTGTCTTTGTCAGCAAATTGCCATTCTTATCATAGATGGCATTAGATGGACCAAGGAACCATACTGCGCTTGAAATAGCACCAGCGAAAGAAGCACCACCATCCATGGCTGAGTTCTGATGCATAGATGAAATCATAGTGCTAGCATCCAACTTGAACTTACCAAAACGATGAGAAACATTTGCATTACCAGTCATACGCTCCAAACCAGAACGTTCTACTATACCTTTTTGATTTGCATATGACAAAGATGCATAGAACTTAGTCTTGTCATTACCGCCAGTTACACTTGCCTGATAGTTCTGGTTAGAACCATTTTTGAAGAGAGCATCACGCCAATTAGCCCAACCATTTTCAGGTTTTGCTGCGTAATCATCAATATTGGCATCAGCAAAAGCTGTTGCAGAGGCATCTGTTGTACCTTCAACATTGTCCCAGGCATAGTTCTTTAAACCCTGATAAATCAAGGCACGACGATCATCACCACTCAATGTAGGGCGATAGTTGATAGCCATATTAGAGAAACCCCAGTCGCTACGGAAATCAACCTGGGTCTTACCTGCACTACCACTCTTGGTTGTAATGACAAGCACACCATTGGCTGCACGAGAACCATACAAAGAGGCTGCGGCAGCATCCTTGATAACAGTGATAGATTCGATATCGTTGCTGTTCAATGTAGAAAGTGCATTGGTACCAGAACCATTGTAACCACTTCCAGTCTGACCATCATTGAAACCACTCAAGTTACCAGAGTTCACAGGAGTACCATCAATCACAATCAATGGATCGTTACCTGCATTGATAGAACCCATACCACGAATACGGATATAGTTCATTGCACCTGGCTGGCCAGAGAAAGAAGAAATAGAAACTCCTGGGATATTACCAGAAAGCTTATCTTCAACAGAAAGTGAAGGAACATCACTCAACTTAGCTGTTGACATGGAAGCAGCAGCACCTGTAAATGAGGATTTCTTGAAGTTACCATAACCTGTAACAATCACCTCATCCAAGGTTTTGTTGTCAGAAGTCAAAGCAATCTTCATGTTAGAACTTGCTTTAACAGTTTGTGGATTCATACCTATATAGGTAATCTCCAACTTGGAGCCGGCTGGAACATTCAAACTGAAGTTTCCATCGACGTCCGTAACAGTACCAGTATTAGTACCAGCTACTTTGATTGATGCGCCAATAACTGGCTCACCATCCTCTGAAGCTACTACTTTACCAGTAACGGATGTTTGAGCAAAGGCAACTCCACAACTGAGAATTACCCCCCCCATAAATAAAGCGATTCTTTTAAACATAATCTCTCTCTTTATTAGATAATAATTTATAAATTTATAATAATCGGTTGCAAAATTAGATTATTTTTCGGATATTTGCAAATATTTTGAAAGAAAAATTTAATAATGCACATAAAAAAGTCTGTTTTTAACACTTCAACCTTGTCATATTGCAACAAAAAGGATATTTTTGCAGCAATAAGGCTATAATTTGTAAGAACAGAAATAAGAAGGTTCTTAAGTTATCTATACCGGCATCTGCCGGGTAAGGCGTATTGCTTAAATACGTAGAACAAATAGATTAAGTCGTCACAATTCTACGATTAACCGGTTCTAACAATTAGTTCCGTACGGTTGCCGGCATACGCCAACAACTTTGCTCCCATATGCCAGCAACATTGCTGGCAGCTGCCGACAACATTGCTGGCATATGCCGACAACCGTATAAATCCAGTTCCTCAGACCAACAGATACGTTATCTGTAAGCTATAAGATATATCTGTTTCAGGCTTATTATCTGCAAAGAATAAATAGAACATCTTATTGTGCAGCAGGGACCAGATTACTTGACATACCACAAAAAAGAAAACGTTTACGATACTTTTTAGTTAAAAAATTTGGGTATATTGCACATTTTTCGTAATTTTGCGCACGATTTCAACGACTAGAACAAAACAAAGTGGTTTTACACCTTATTATATATATAGAGAATGATATATGTAGGGGATTGTCGTTAGTATAAACAAAAGTATTAAGATAACAATGACTCACAATTTGTTAAAAGGCAAGCGTGGCATCATCTTCGGTGCACTCAATGAGGAATCAATCGCTTGGAAAGTAGCTGTAAAGGCTGCTGAAGAGGGTGCAACCATCGCACTCAGTAACACAGCTATGGCTTTGCGTATGGGTACGCTGGATAAGCTCGCTGAACAGATCAACGCTCCTATCATCGCAGCGGATGCGACCAGCGTTGAGGATTTGGAAAAGGTATTCACTGAGGCTCAGGAGAAGCTCGGTGGCAAGATTGACTTCGTGCTCCACTCTGTAGCCATGAGCCCTAACGTTCGTAAGCATCGTACATACGATGACCTCGACTACAATTTCCTGAATAAGACTTTGGACATCTCTGCCATCTCTTTCCACAAGATGTTGCAGGTTGCCAAGAAGTTGGATGCTATCAACGAGTGGGGTTCTGTAGTAGCCCTCACATACGTAGCATCTCAGCGTACATTCTTCGGCTATAACGATATGGCTGATGCCAAGAGCATGCTCGAGAGCATCGCACGTAGCTTCGGTTACATCTATGGCCGTGAGAAGCACGTCCGCATCAATACCATCTCTCAGAGCCCTACAGCTACAACAGCAGGTAAGGGTATCAAGGACATTGAGAACATGATGGACTTCGCCGACAAGATGTCTCCACTCGGAAACGCTGTGGCTGAGGATTGCGCTAACTACTGCGTGATGATGTTCTCTGACTTCACCCGCAAGGTAACCATGCAGAACCTCTTCCACGATGGTGGTTTCTCATCAATGGGTATGAGCCTCCGTGCCATGAACCAGTATGCTAAGGATATAACTCCTTATGAGGATGAGAACGGCAAGGTTATCTACGGATAATCCCGTTTACATCATCCATCAAAACCATATAAGAGGGTGTGTCATAAGTCCATGACACACCCTCTAATATTTTTTCCCTTAAGGCTAATTATATTTTCCCTTAAGGCTAATTATATTTTCCCTTAAGGCTAAATATAAATGCATTCTTATACCCGCTAAATTATATTCCGCCCCCTTAGAAAGCAAATTGCACAAGAAGAGGCAGATGGTCGCTATATCCTCCCAGGTATCGAGGTCCCAGATAAGTACGATAAGGCTTCTTGCCACCATACTTTTCATCATCCTCCAACAGAAAGGGCAGGTCGCCTATCTGGCATTTCTGCTTGGCTGCAGCCATGGAAGGACTGCACATGATCTGATCCAGACTTCTCCACTCCCCATGCCAACGATACGTTGCCTTAGCCCCATGAGTTCCCTGGGCATCATGGGATATATTAATAAGGTGATGCTGATAGAGACGCTTCAAGGCGGGTGAATCAGCATAATCATTGAAATCGCCGGCGATGATAATCTTTGCATCCCTGGAAATGGCATAGACAGAATCCACTGCCTCTGCCAATTGGCTAGCCACATGCAGGCGATAAGGACGGGAAGCCAGCTCACCACCCCTACGGCTCGGCGCATGAACCACGAAGACATGCAAGGTATCGCCCGTGATAATCAATCCCGAAGCATAGAGAATATCTCTCGTAGGACGGGTATCGGGCAGGGGCTTGATGCGGATGGAATGGGAATGAAGCAGGGCAAAGGAAGCGGGCTGATACAGCAAGGCTACATCAATGCCACGCTCATCAGGCGAAGAAGTCATCACATACTCATATCCTGCGTTCCTGAGCAAAGAACGCCGGGTGAGGTCAAACATCACACTATCGTTCTCCACCTCACACATCGCCACGAAATCGGGGATAGGATTAGACTGCGCCACTATCTCCTGCCCCAGGTGATTCAACTTTGCCCAATAGCGGTAAGGTGTCCACCTATAGCTGCCATCTGGCAGGAACTCCAAGTCGTTTTTGAGCGAATCATGCCTCGTATCAAAGAGGTTTTCGCAGTTTAATTCCATAAAAGTGAGGAAACTTGATAAGATGAGCGTTAAAAACATAGCCAATTATTTTGTAATGTCAATGATTTGATGTATCTTTGCAGTCAGTTTGCTTTGGTCCCATAGTTTAATGGATAGAACGGAGGTTTCCTAAACCTTTGATCCGAGTTCGATTCTCGGTGGGATCACGCAAAAATAAAAGGTCGCTCCTGTTTAATCAGGAAGCGACCTTTTATCGTTTTATAGTCTCTATTATCTATTTCCATCCAGCTTCCACTGGATAGAAATAGGATAATTTTCTTATTTTACTTTACTTCTGCTACGGCAGCTTCCTCAGCTGGCTCCTCCTTGATCTTGCGACCCAGAACGATGTAAGCCATTGGAGATGCAATGAAGATAGATGACAATGTACCGAATACAACACCCAGAATCATTGCGAATGAGAAGCTGCGGATGCTGTCACCACCAAGGATGAAGATACAGAGCAACACGATCAATGTAGATGTAGATGTATTGATGGTACGAGCCAATGTCTCATTGATAGATGCATTGAAGAGCTGCTGACGGTCGCCCTTAGGATGCAACTTCAAGTTCTCACGGATACGGTCGAACACAACCACCTTATCGTTGATAGAGTAACCTACCACGGTCAGGATAGCACCGATGAAGGTCTGGTCAATCTCCAATGAGAATGGAACGAGACCCCACAGGAGTGAGTAGAAACCGATTACTGTCAAGGCATCAAATGCCAAAGCTACAGTAGAACCTACAGAGAAGGCCACGTTGCGGAAACGTATCAAGATGTAGAGGAAGATAGCAATCAATGCGAAGAGCACACTATAGATAGCACCCATAGTGATATCCTTAGCCACAGAAGGACCTACCTTTGTACTACTGATGATAGAACCACCCTGACGAACGTCTGGGTTCTTGAATGCCTCAACACTCTTCTGAGAAACCAGGTTAGCCTTCTTCAAGGCATTGTAAAGGATAGTCTCAGCCTCATCGTCAACAGTTGGACTGTTGCTCTCAATCATATAGTTGGTAGATACACGGATAGTCTTACCGTCTGTACCGATAGCGATAGCGCCAGTAGTTGCCTTGGTGCCGTCTGCATTGACGAAAGCATCGCCAAGAACGGTACGGATCTGCTCAGGCTCTACAGGGTTCTCGAACTGTACTACATAGTTACGACCACCAGTGAAGTCGATACTCTTGCTCAAGCCACGAACTACGAAGCTACCGATGAATACCACTGCAGCTACGATAGCTACGGTGAAGGTAGTCTTGTACATTGACATGAACTTATACTTCTTACCCTGCATCAGGTTGTGAGAGATAGGAGTATCAAACTTGCAGTGCATCCACTTGTCGTGGTTCAACTTATAGTCGTAAACCAAACGTGTCAGGAACACAGCTGTGAAGAATGAAACAACGATACCGATGATCCAGGTAGTAGCGAAACCACGGATAGGACCAGTACCAGTAGTCAACAGGATAACACCTGTAATCAAAGAAGTCAAGTTAGAGTCGAAGATAGCAGAGAAAGCATTGCCATAACCGGCAGCTACCGCCTGCTTCATACCCTTTCCGGAGCGAAGCTCCTCCTTGATACGCTCATAGATAAGCACGTTGGCATCCACGGCAGTACCCAGAGACAAGACCATACCGGCGAGACCTGGCAACGTCAGGGCTGCTTGGAAGGACGTCAGGATACCCAGCGTGAAGAATACGTTGACGAGCAATGCCAGGTTAGCCATCATACCAGGAATCATATTGTACATCATTACCATGTAAACCATCAGGAGTACGAAGGCAACAACGAAAGAAACAATACCCATCTGGATAGACTGAGCACCGAGGGTAGGACCTACAACCTCCTCCTGAACGATACGTGCAGGAGCTGGCATACGACCAGACTTCAATGTGTTAGCCAAGTCCTTGGTATCCTCGATAGTGAAGTTACCGGAAATCTGAGAGCTACCACCATCAATCTCGCCGTTTACGCGAGGAGCAGAGTAAACTACGCCATCCAGAACGATAGCAATAGCCTTACCTACGTTAGCCTTGGTCATCTGAGCCCACTTACGTGCGCCCTCAGTATTCATCTTCATGCTAACAACAGGTGAACCCATCTGGTCGAACTCGTCCTTAGCATCGGTAATTACATCACCCTCCAAAGGAGCACGACCTGTAGTGGTAGTCACCTTCAAGGCGTGAAGCTCGAAGATATTCTTAGCCTTCAGGTTATCAGCTGGCTTAGCACTCCAAAGCAGACGCAAGTCTGATGGCAAAACGCGCTTAGCCACAGCAGAGTAGATAATCTTGTTGATAGCAGCAGTATCGCGAACGCTAGCATAACCAACAGTGCTCAAACCACCACCGAGCTGCAAACGAGCCAACAATGGGTGAGCCTTGATAGCAGCAGCATTCTGCGCATCCTCGCCTACCTTGCTTGCAGCATCGTCCTTCTTCTTGATAGAGAACTTAGCCTCAGCCTTCTTAGGCTCAGCCTTAGCTACTTTCTTCTTAGCTGCAGCAGAATCAGCGGCTACAGAATCTTTCTTCTCCTCACCGTTATCGCCATTGGCAATACGAGTATCGAGCTGCTGGAGATAAGGAGCAATTTCCTCTGAGTTATATGTCTCCCAGAACTCAAGGTTAGCACTACCCTGGAGCATCTTACGCATACGCTCAGGCTGGCTGATACCAGGCATTTCTACCATGATACGGCCCTGCTGACCTTCCAACTTCTGGATGTTAGGCTGTACAACACCGAACTTATCGATACGGGTGCGGACAACGTTGAAAGAGTTGTCGATAGCATCCTGTACAGAAGCGCGGATAGCCTTCTCTACCTCTGCATCGCTGCTCTGAGGAGAAACCTTACCCTGCAACTGCTGGGTAGCAAACACCTCTGCAAGTTTATGACCTGGTGCGCTCTTGTGATAAGCGTTAATGAAAAGTGACACGAAGTCACCACCGTTAGCTTCTTCCTGAGCTCTAGCTTCCTTCATGGCATTGGTAAAACCAGCGTCGGTCTTGTGATCGGCAAGGTTTTCAATTACATCAGGCACAGAAATCTCAAGAATTACATTCATACCGCCCTTAAGGTCAAGTCCGAGACCAATCTGAGTTTCCAAGCAGTTCTGGTATGAATAAACACCTAAGTACTTCACAGAATCCTTATAATCCTGCTGCGCGATAGGGTCTTTCAACTTTGCAGCCTCGCCGTCATAGTAACGTGTGGCGAACGAGAATGACAAATAGAAGATACTTGCGAGTGTCAGTAAGACGGCTACACAAATTACAATTCCTTTGTTTTGCATTTCTATTTATTGTTATTAATTTATTTATTCACAGTTAAGTAAAAACGTCAATACACACATAATGACGTGCAAAAATACGCATTTTTTTTCGTAAATAAGAATAATTTGCACTATTTTTGATGTTTAGGGCGCATTTTTAGCTTGCAGATGATGGGATAGTGGTCTGAAACCGCTATTTTGTTATCTACATAGCATTCGTATGGGTCCCAATCATCAGAGCACATGATGTTGTCTATACGTACAAAAAATCCTCCATGATGATAGCTGATGCCAGGGCCGTTTCCGCTGGCAATGTAGCAATCTGTCAGATTCTTCGCTATCGTGCGATGGGCGTACGAGATAGGTCCATCATTGAAGTCACCACAGAGAATGGTACTCATACTCTTATGGCGCTTTACATACTCCGCCACAGCCTCAGCCTCGGGTGCACGTTTGCGGGTTGCCTCTGCCAACTTCACCACCAGGAGCTTTGAAGTTTCCTCGGCTGTATCCACCTGAAGCTTTCCAACCACCAGGTTTTTAAACTGCCTGCGGTCTTCCAGACTCAATCCGGTTGTTTCCAGATGATTGTTGATGACAAGCACCACCTTTCCCTTTATTTTCAGGCGATAAGCCACACTCATATTTCCCGTCGATTCGTAAGGAATCAACTCCTTGGAAAGAATCGGATACTTGCTGAGCAGCATCAGGCAGTTGCCACCCTTGGGATGGATGGTCGTATCCTGATAGGCATACATCGGCTTCAAGATACTATCTATCTGCTGCTGATTCTTCCAATTGGGCATGGCTTCCTGCAGGCACACGATATCGGCATCCTGTTCCTGGATATACTGCAGGCAGATGTTATGTCCTTCATCATCCTCTGTCTGGCTGCCGAAGTTCCAGGTATTATACGACAACACCTTGATACTTCCCTCAGGCGCATCTCCCTTCATATTGATAGGCATGTATTGGCGCACAGGCACAAAAGCCACCAGGAATCCGAGTACAGGAATCAGGGCGTACTTGGAACGGAAGACAACCCAAAAGACCAGGAACCCCAAATTGATGACGAGAAAGATGGGAAACAGCAAGCCTGCATTAGTAAATGCAGGAAACTTTGCCGGATTCAACAAATCTGAATATCCCACCAATAGCATGAAGACAATGGTAGCCACATTGGCACCAGCTATCATCTTCACCGTAAAATCTTTCAATCCGTCAAGCATATCTTCTTACTTATTACTCTGATCGAAAAGCGTCTGCTTCTCTTCTTTAGAGAGACTGTCGTAGCCGCTCTTTCTAATTTTATCCAATATCCGGTCTATCTCTACCTGATTTGCCTTCTTGCGCTGCTCATCCTGGTCGGTAGGCTGGAAATCAGTTGTATAATTCTCATTTCGGGTATAATCGAAACGCTGCTTGGTATACTTATTACGACCACCAAACATGTTTCTCACCTTGTCGAAGGCATCTTGGGTAGATGAATTGTGATAACCACCCTCCATCTGCTTGCGCCAGTAGCGAATCATGAAGAAACCGAAGACCATACCTCCCAGGTGGGCAATATGAGCCACGCCATCACCACGGGTAGCCAATGCCGAGAAGAGTTCGATGGCCGCATAGCCAATCACGAAATACTTTGCCTTGATAGGTACCGGCAATGGGAAGATGAAGATACGCTCATTCGGATAAATCATGCCGAAGGCAAGCAGGATGGCATAGATGGCACCCGAAGCACCCACCGTGGTCCACAAATTAAGATAATCCCCCATCGGCAGGCGGGCGCCATTGGCATCCACGATAAACTGATAGGCAGAGAAGTCATTATACAGATAGCTGACATACTGCGCAGCTTCCTGAAAGAGTCCTGCACCCACGCCACAAGCTATGTAATAAAAAAGGAACTTCTTGGCTCCCCATACTCTTTCTACCACACAACCAAACATCCAGAGGGCAAACATATTGAATATGATGTGTTCAAAACCTCCATGCATAAACATATAGGTAATCAACTGGTACACGTGGAAGTCGGATGCCATAAAGAAGTGAAGTCCCAATATATCATTGAGCATAAAATTGCCAGAAGCATCTTTGCCAAACAAATAGCATACCAAGAAGGCAACAACATTCACTATCAACAAGTTCTTTGTAACTATCGGTATATTGCGCATAACGATTTTCTTTCTTTATTATTAATAATCACTATAAAATTTATAATTTCGTGGCAAAATTACTAAAAATATCCGTGAAATCACCAAAAAATGAGTAGATTACAATAAAATTTCACTATTTTCATCACTTTTCTGCTTTTTTTATTTGAACTTTCAAAGGAAAAAGCTATATTTGTAAGCAAAAAAGATAACAAGACAAAATTACTAATCATTTTATAACGTAAAATTATGAATAAGACAGAATTGATCGACAAGATTGCAGCTAGTGCAGGCATCACAAAGGATCAGGCTAAGGCTGCTCTCAATGCAACTACAAACGCATTGAAGGATGCTCTCATTGCAGGTGACAAAATCCAGTTGGTAGGCTTCGGCACTTTCAGCGTTAACGAGCGTCCTGCTCGCGAGGGTATCAACCCTGCTACTAAGGAGAAGATTCAGATTGCTGCCAAGAAGGTTGCCAAGTTTAAGGCTGGCGCTGAACTTGCAGACGCACTCAACAAATAATCGTAAAGATTATTTCTTAAAATAATAGGGCAACCCTCATGGATTGCCCTATTATTGTATATCATAGAAAGCTTCGCTTATTTAGGCTGCTTGCCGATGTAAGCCAAGATACCACCATCTACATAGAGGATGTGGCCATTCACTGCATTAGAAGCATCTGATGCCAGGAACACAGCAGGACCTTCCAACTCCTCTGGATCCAACCAGCGACCAGCTGGAGTCTTTGCACAGATGAAGCTGTCGAATGGGTGACGGCTACCATCAGCCTGACGCTCACGAAGAGGGGCTGTCTGTGGGGTTGCAATATAACCAGGGCCCAGTCCGTTGCACTGGATGTTGTACTCACCATACTCTGAGCAAATGTTACGTGTCAACATCTTCAAGCCGCCCTTGGCTGCTGCGTATGCAGAAACAGTTTCACGACCCAACTCGCTCATCATAGAGCAGATGTTGATAATCTTACCATGACCCTTCTTGATCATACCTGGGATAACTGCCTTAGATACGATGAATGGTGCAGTGAGGTCGATGTCGATCACCTGCTTGAAGTCATCTACCGACATTTCTGTCATAGGAATGCGCTTGATGATACCAGCATTGTTAACCAGGATGTCGATAACGCCGAGTTCCTTCTCGATGTCAGCAACCATATTCTTCACCTGCTCCTCATCAGTTACATCACAGATATAACCCTTGGCATCAATACCCTTAGCCTTATAATCAGCAAGCGCCTGATCCATGTGATGCTGGCTGCGGCAGTTGAAAGCAATTTTAGCACCAGCCTTGGCATAAGCCTCAGCAATAGCGAAACCGATACCGTATGCGGCACCTGTCACGAGGGCAACCTTACCCTCCAATGAGAATAGTTTGTTAAAGTCCATACTTTTATATTTTAATCAATTGTTTGATTTGTTACGATGGCAAAGATACAAAATTATTTTGAATCTCGCTCTAATTCAATACGAAAGATGCAGCCTTTTTACTTATTTTCTCATTTTATTGACTTCTTTTCATAAGTTAGTCCCTTATTGTGATGCTTTTTGCGATGCTTGATTCAACTCTTATCGTATCTGGACACCCAGTGTTTCTTCTATCACTTGGATGACCTGCGGGATGGAATCCACATCAAAATCACCCGTCAGACGCTTGTTCTCATCAGAAGCCGTATATCTCATGCCTGACAATTTAGAAAGTTCCTCCAATACTTCGGATAATGGAGTATTGTCGAAATGCAGGCGATGCGTAGCCCATGCCACATCGTTGATATCATAATCCGCCAACAACTCAGGCTGGGCAGCCCCTTTCAGCAAACGGGCTCGCTTGCCCTTGGTCAGGAAGACGCCTTCAGCAGAATGGCGAGCCGTGAAAAGCACCTTTCCGCCGGTTACCATCACTTCGGGGGCATCCGTTCTTTCATCCACCATAAACTGGGTACCGAGCACTCTTACGTGTCCATGCTCTCCTACCACATCGAAAGGATGCTGTTCATCATGCTTCACCTGAT
>ERZ1026862.357-NODE-357-length-30006-cov-10.277520_pt1 | contig 30006 bp, 20 predicted proteins | sample MGYA00380161_ERZ1026862 | MGnify/ENA primary metagenome ERZ1026862 (study PRJEB33269, sample SAMEA4719797) | human gut metagenome | biome: human-associated habitat; feature: organic feature; material: feces | place: Cameroon | collected 2013-10 ... | reverse complement strand
GAACACGTAGCGAACATGACCAGCGCTCTGGGGCATGACTTTGTTGGATTTTTAGCTCGTGCTTGGCTGCCACAATATTCGCCCCCCTCACTTTGCGAGCAAAGTGAGCTACAGTGCTTCGCCCTAGGCCTCCGCCGCATATCCGCCCATCGCCCCTTAAAAACGTTCAAACTGTAAAAAAACTCGGGAAATAACTTCCAAATGGTAAAAATGTAAATTTTTGTATTGCCCGTTTATAGGGTTTTGCTTAAATTTGTGATGCTGGCAACGCAGAAGGCCAGCATCACACGTTAAGGGGTGTTTCCATAGAATCTTTTCAGAACTCAACTCCTCTAAAGAAAAACCCTGGTAAGAGATAGAGATTCATCAAACCATCACACGAGAATATACAGACACACATTTTTAATTAACTGAAAGTCTAACCCAAGCAGGTGGAAAATACAATATTTGATGACCTGCTTATAAACAAATCTTTATGAAATCGAAATTACTAAAGCGTTGTTTGGCCCTCATGGCATTTAGCATGTCGGCCGTCATGCCTGCCGTGGCCGACGATTTTCAATCGGCACTGGTGGTGTGGCAAGGAGATCAGGAACTATATAGTTTCTACGTGGCAAACAATCCGACGTTGAAAGTCAGCAACGGATATGCCGTTGTGCAGTCGGAAGGCAAATGGGAGACGGAGAGTTATTTCCAGGTGAGACAGCATGATTGTTATTTCAGTATCCCCATGTCGGAATCGTCCAACTATAAGATTTCGCTGGAAAAGCGCGACTATATGGGCGTGTTCGGACACCGGGTGCCGACCTCTGTTGAAGAGAAACTGACCGTCACCGCGCGTCCTGCATTTTCCATTCAAGGCGGCGTCTTGCACGTGGCCGGACTCAAGGGAGGCGAACAAGTGACGGTGTACACGCTCGACGGCAAGACCGCTGTGCAGGTAAAAGCCGACAGCGACGGACGCGCTTCGGCTTCTTTGCGCCAAATGTCGGGAACAGTCATTGTGAAGGCTGGCAATGTATCATTTAAAGTGTTGATAAAATGAAGAGAATAAAACATATCATCTGTCTGCTCGCTGTGGCGCTGGCAGGCAGCGGCAGCCTGAATGCCCAGGGATTGGGATTTTATTTGGGCGGCAAGCGAGTGGAATTGGTTGAAGGCGACTCCATCAACTTCGTGAACAACGACAAGGGCCAGGTGGAGGTGAAGGTTAATAAAAATGGTAAGGTGGAAGTGTACCGCGGCGAGGAGATGACTTTCTATGGCGACATCGAGCGCTATTTGCTCGACATCAACAACGCCATGCACTATTATTTTAGTAGTGAGAGTTATCACGCCGGCTTTGGCTATGGTGGTGTCATGCACATGCGTGACGTCTTAACGGGCGACCTTTACCGTCCGGATAACGGTTACAACTGGTTTCAGAATTTGGCAGAAAATCGTATAGGTGTGAACGAAGTATCCACCGTTTACATGTGGCGTTTCTATGAGAATGCCATCACAGCCTGCAACAAACTCATCGGGGCCATTGACGAAACGAAGGCCAACCATCAGCAGAAGCAGTATCTCGGCGTTGCATACGCTTTCCGCGCCATGTATTATCTCGACATCGCCCGCATGTATGAATATTTGGATTGCTATGAAACCAAACCTTTGTCGAACACTGGCAAGAACATCAGAAACCTGACGGTGCCCATCATCACGGAGAAGACCGCTGAAAAGGATGTGGCTCAACTGAAGCGTGCCACAAGGGAGGAGATGAAGAATTTCATCGCCAGCGATCTTGAAAAGGCAGGGAGTCTTCTGACCGACTATAAGAGAAGCAACAAACAACTGCCCGATTTGGCTTGCGTTTATGGATTGCAAGCACGATTGAATATGTGGGTAGAAGACTATGCCGCAGCGGCTGTCTATGCTCGGAAAGCCATCTCCCAGAGTGGGGCAAAACCGCTTACAAAGGAGGAAATGTATGACCTTGAAAATGGCTTCAACAATATGAAAGTCTCTTCATGGATGTGGGGAGCGCAGCCGTCGGAAGACAGCAATATAGGATTGCTTAGCTGGGGGGGATGGATGAGCAATGAAGCCGTTTTCGGCTATGCTTCAGTGGCTCCCGTATGCATTGCTCCTTCCTTGTTAAAGGAAATTAATAATGAAGACATCCGCTACCATCTTTTCAAGAAATATGAAAACAGCGGCATTAAAGAGCCGCATTTGTCGGATGAAGTTTACAACGCGCTTCCCAGATATGCTTCGCTGAAGTTCCGTCCTTACAAGGGAAATTATACGGACATGAACATTGGCTCGCATTCGGCCTATCCTTTGATGCGTGTTGAAGAAATGTATTTCATTGAGGTTGAGGCAAAGGCACATAGCTCTGTCAGAGAGGGATTGACGTTGCTTGAAAACTTCATGAGTCAATACAGACGGCCCAACTATGCTCTCTGGGTGAACAAAGACGATGTGCGTAAAGAATCTGCCATCAAGATGATTGTTGAGCAGAAGCGCATTGAACTCTGGGGTGAGGGATTGTCTTTCTTCGACTATAAGCGACTGGATATGGGCGTCGACCGCACGAACCAGGATGACCAGGAATACATCCCACATTCACAGCAGCTTTGCTGCGCTCTTTCGCGTCCAGCATGGATGAACCTCGTGTTTCCGTCGTCGGCCAACAGAATGTACAAATGGAATATCATTGGCCAGGAAAACCCCGACCCTTCAGGTCTTTACACCCCAGGCGGAGGCAGTGCTTACGATACCAACAACTATTATGAAGTGCGCCTTTCCAGCGGCCTTTTCAATGAACTCTTCAACATCGGCTTGCAGTCAGAATATATCAATGTGAAAGCTTGTGCATTAGACAGCCATGAAGGCATTGTTTTAAAAGAACCGTTTGCGCAGCTCGCCGACTCCACGATGATGTATGATGGTTCCGACATCAGCATCCAGTTTGATGGCGAAGTGGCAACGCTTCCCCTTCAGCCCTTTGGATTCTACATCAACGGCCAGCAGGTGATGGTGAAATCCGTTCAAAACGGAAGTTTTGTCAACGGCGTGGTCGTGTTCCCGAAGAACAGTTTGGTTGTGACTTACGGCGATGTGCAAAAAGTTGTCAACAGCAAGTCGGCCACGGAAATACGTCTGCAGGGAAGCGTCAGTCCGAACTTTGGTCTGTATGTTCATTTCTATGATAGCATAGCATACAAGTCCACCGTATTGGTCGACAGCGGACAGAGCTATCTGCGTTGTAAATTAGAAATGACCGATCTCGACGAAGTACGTCTCGTGTGTGTGCCGCTTTCGCAGGCCGAAGCTGCCAAGTCCCAGCTCAAATACGATGCCAGCTATGGCGTGACAGCCAAAGAAGCGGGTTGGGTGAACATTCCGATGTATGAAGTCTATGGCCAGTTTGCCGTTGTCGGCATAGGATACAGTCATGGAAACGTTGCGTATGAGCAAATCAAGCAGTCTGTTTCGTGCAAATATCCTGACTACAGTGCGGAAATTTCCGAAGGCAATGCCGTGGTCAACAAGGATGGCAAATGGGAAGTGCAGACAGTGTGCTATTTCGGCCCGCATGTGGAAAAGGGCTATGTCGCCTTGGTGGAGAAATATGCAACGGAAGCCGACATCAAAAAGAAATTTGAAGCCGGCACCCTGCCTTCATGCGTGGAAGTGGCCCTTTCTCATACTAATAAATACGAAGAGGTTGTGGTTCCCTATCCTCAGAAAACTGTAGAATATAAGTTAGTTACCTTGGCTGTGGCAGGAGACGAAGTGGTGAATGTCGAGTGCAACAAAGATCGAAAAGGTAACGATGCGATTTACGAATGTCCGTCTCGCAATCTCTCCATCAACCTGGCCAGCCATAAGAAGGAAAACAATATTGCCAAGTTGACATTTGCGTATGACGCCTCTGAATTTGACGGCGCTTACATCGCGCTCCTGACAGACACCCTGCTGCAGGGCAACGTATGGGAAAATGTGGCCCTGGCGCCTTATAAGGTGAAAGTGTCGGGTAAAGACTCTGTCGCAATTGAAGTTCCGAATCCCGTGCCCGGCATTTACTACACGGTGGTCATTGCCGGATGTGACGCAGAAGGCAACATCGTGAAAGACGTCAAGGGAGCGAGATTCTGTCCTGCCGTGTTCGACGACAAGTGGTATTCCTCAATGTCAGAATGGATGGCCGATGGCCGCGATGCCAGTGAATGGCCGCTTTCAAAGAGCGACAGCACATGCGTCATGACCTCCGACGGTTGGTCTGGCTATAAAGGCCGTATGCCCATCTCCTATCGCTATTCATCGCAAACAGGTAAGGGCCAATTCAAACTGAAGAATTTTGAGGGCGAAGGCGAACTCATCATCGACTACGACCCCTTGACTTCCAAATGTCAGGTGCTAAAGCAGAAAGTAACAGTTCATCCGCAATACGGAGATTTGTTTGTTTCTGATGCCGTTCATTACAGAGGAGGAAGCTATGATGAATACCCTTGTACGTATAACAAGCAGACAGGCAAATTCTCCCTTGTTTTGGAATACTTTGTGAACGAAGGAACTTTCGGTAATGCTGAAATAATCATTCAGGTCGACGGATTGGGCAATGGTGCCAGCGCCGCTCCTGCCGTCCAGACGGACACCTTGCAAGGTGCAGCAAAATTGAAGAACTTGAAGCTGATTCCCAACAACCTGTTGAAGCCGGTTGAGGCTGAACGATAAAACATAGATTATTTGGGCGTGAGGCATGCAGATGGTGTGTGCCTCACGCTTTTTTTAATTTCGTCAGACGAGGAAGTATGAGAAGTTATCTACTCGCGGCCGCAAGTCGCGCTACCTTCGGCCGCGAGTAACATTACCTTCGGCTGCGAGTAGCTCTACCAGCGACCGCGAGTAGATAATTTGTGATTAGGGGACAGGGCACAAGCATGCAATAATAGGGGAGAATTTTTCTGCCAATTTAAGGTTGCAAGGAAATGGTCGCGGTAAGTTTGAATGTATGGTAGAAGGCTTTTGGATGGTTATTTCTTTATTGCAAGGATATGTTTTCTTGCCGGTATCGGCAAGAAAATGGGTGTTTTTGGTATGATTTTTGTGGTTTATGCCGCGCTTCACTTAGTTCCCTCCCCGCGCAACAATAAATCCAAGGTTTTTTTCGTTGTCTGAATTATTAAAAGTAAATTTGCAAGTGTAATACAATCAACATTTTAAAAGTTATCTATATGAAGAAAACATTACTGCTATGCTTCTTCTGTCTGCTTGCTATTTCGCGACTGTGGGCGGCGGAAAAGCCGAAGGTAAGCGTCGGCGACGACGTGACATGGTATCTCGTTCAGATGTCGAACGGGAAAGGTGTGCTCACGGCGCAGGGCGACGGCGAAGAAGTGCTTACGGGCATTCCGATGGGACGTGACGCACAATTCTGGAAAATCGAAGGGTCGGCAACGACGGGCTATACCTTCACAAGCCGTTCGGGCCTCACGCTCTATACCACTACGACTAAGCAGGAAGGTATGTTCAAGGCCGGAAAAACGCCTAACGCCAACAAATATTTCGTTTGGCAAACCACGACTAATGCCAGCTATTCTGGCGATTTCGTGATTTCGCCGAAGGCTAATCTGGGCGTGTATATGAACCAGTGGGGTGGTGCCGGAACGGGTAAAAAACTCGGACTCTGGAAAGACCGCTCTGATGCCAACCAGCCGCTCACCTTCGTGAGTGAGGAGGATTTTGAAAAGATGGGCAAGATGCTCTCTTTGGTGCCTTATCCTGCCAGTGTGACTAAGGGCGACGGCTCTTTGAGCCTCTCGAAAATCGATGGTATCGTGGCAACGGGCGACGCTCCTCTGCGCTATGCCAGCGAATTTGCCAGTCAGGCCAAGCGCACGCTGGGCATCGACCTTCAGGTGAACCCCGCTTCTGCAGCCTGCGCCATCTCTATGGTGGCCGACAAGACGCTCGAACACGAGGCTTACCGACTGAACATCAACGCCTCGGGCGTGGAAATCGCTTCGGCCGACAGCACTGGTTTCTTCTATGGTCTGCAAACCCTCAAGCAGTTGCTGCCAGCGGCCATCTATGGCAAGACGTTGCAGAAAAACGATGGATGGACGCTGCCTTATGTGGAAATCGTTGACAAACCCAACCTCGGCCACCGTGGTTTCATGCTCGATGTGGCCCGCCACTTCTTCTCTAAAACAGAAGTGATGCGCGTGCTCGACGTGATGGCTTCTTACAAAATGAACCGTTTCCACTGGCACCTCACCGACGACCAGGGATGGCGCATTGAAATTCCTGAATATCCGCGTTTGACGGAGGTGGGAAGCGTGCGTGCCGGTTCGTTCTCCAATGCTGGTGGCGCTTCGAAATTCTTCGACGACACGGAATATGGTCGCGGCATGTGGTATTCGCTCAACGACTTGCGCGAAATCGTGGCCTATGCCAAGGACCGCAACATTGAAATCATTCCTGAAATCGACCTCCCGGGACACATGGTGGCTGCCGTGGCCGCTTATCCCGAACTGAGCTGCGATCCTTCGAAGTCTTACAGCGTGCGCATCGACGGCGGCATCTCGAAAGACGTGCTCAACATCGGCAAGGACGAAGTGGTTGACTTCCTCAAATGTGTGCTCGGCCACGTGGCAGAGGTGTTCCCTTATCAGTATATTCACCTCGGCGGTGACGAGTGTCCGACAGACCAGTGGGCCAACAATGCCGACTGCCTCCGCCGCGTGAAAGAAAAGGGTCTCTCGGGCGTCAACGAACTCCAGTCGTGGCTCGTTGAAGAACTGGGCCTTTATCTGAAGGAAAAATACGGCAAGGACATCGTGGTTTGGGATGAACTCCTCTCACACTGGAATGCCGACAACAAGGTGAAACCCGTCATCATGGCGTGGAACAACATCAACATGAGTTCCAAGGCTGCCGACAAGGGTTTCAAGAGCATCGTGGTGCCTTACCAGTCGCTCTATTTCGACATGATGCAGGTGCCGATGGCGCAGAGAGACATCAACGAGAAATACCAAGGCGGATGGGGCGACAACTGGGTCAACAGCGTGGAAACCGTCTACAATGTCAACCCCGTGGCTTCGCTCTCAGGACGTGAAGACTTTTGTTTGGGCGTTCAGGGAAATATGTGGACTGAAACGTGCAACGACAGTGTGGAACTCGAATACCAGCTCTTCCCGCGCCTCTTGGCGCTCTCTGAAACGGGATGGTTGCCGGCTGCCAAGAAAAACTGGGTGGGCTTCTACCAGCGCCTCCAGACGCAGCGCAGCGTGCTCGACGAAATGGGCGTGACGTATGCCACTCATTATTTCGAGAAGCCCGAACAGACGGCGGCGCAAAAGGCCGTTGAAGAGGCTGAGGAAATCATCGCTGCCGCTGGCGATTACGTTGGTCTGCCTGCAGCCGACAAGAAAACGGCAATGACGGAGGCGCTCAGCGACCTGAAGGGCGACATGGAGAATGCCGACAAACTCGCTGCCCTGACAGCGTCTGTCGGCCAATATAAGAAGGCTGACATCACGATGCCGGAAGAGGGAAAATATTATCAGATTCTCTCTGCTTCCACTTATTACAAGGCAAAATATGAAGGTTCATCGCTCTATGCCAGCGACAACAACGTGCGCTTCCACTATACGAAGCAATATGAACCAGAAGAAATCTGGCAGTTTGAAGCCGTGACGGGTGGCTATAAGGTGAAGAACGTCATCACGGGTAAGGCTTTGACCATGCCGGCGGGCAATGCCGAAAACATGACGCTGACGGCAAATGGCAGTGTGATGAAAATTGCGCTCGCCACTAAAGCCAGCGGACAGTACACTTACATTCCTGCCGTGCTCAACATTTCCTCTGGCGGCAAATACCTCACGGCCGACTGCACAGGCTATGCCAAGAGCGGCACTGACGCTGCGCTCTGCTATCAGGGCACATGGCGCATTGTTGAGGTGAAAGACTTCACCTTCATGCTCAAGCACCTCGTTGAGAAATGTGAAACCGTTTTGCACAACGCAAAACCGGGCGAGATGGGCGAACCGACAGAAGCGGCCCTCAGCTTGCTCAGCGATGAAATCATCGCGCCGGCCAAGGCGCTGATTGGTAAGGGCGCTGTTTCGCGCAGCGAATACGACAAATTCCTCGCGCTCTACGCACAGTTTGTGGCCATGCCACGCACCTCTGTGCTCGACGCGCTGGATGAAGGTTACTACTATAACCTGCGTAACGCCTATTTCACCAACTATCTGGCCATGGCTTCCACTTCCAACACGGTGCAGCCCCGCACGATGAGCAACAACACCGATGCCTATCAATGGCGCATCCGCAAGAATGCCGATGGCACGGTGAGCATCTTCAGCAAGGTGGGTGACAAACCAGCCTATCCAGCTTCTGATGCCGAGACCAAGAACATCCTCTTGGGCAAGGAATATTCATGGAAGCTCGACCAGCACACTTGCGACGAGGGCAAGACGGGCATCCGCATCATTTCAGCCTCTGGTGCTTACAGTTGGTATGTCAATGCCAGCAGCTGGGCCAACAACGTCATCCTCAAGCCCATTGCATGGGGTGCCAGCATCTGGACATTTGAGAAACTCAACATCTCAACGTCCATCAACAATGTCAACACTTCTTCTGCCGCTCCTTCCAACGTCTATTACGACCTTCAAGGAAGACAGTTGCACCAGCCCGTGCAGCATGGCGTTTACATCAACGGAAACGGAGAAAAGGTGATTCGCTAAATGATATGTAATGGCGTTCTTGAAATCCCTTTCAGTACGCCTAAAACAAAAACATGGAGACCAAACAGCCCTTGAGCGTTTGGCCTCCATGTTTGATTAAGTATGTGTTTTCGGTCGGAACTTCGTCAAACGGTCGGATTTCCGGTCGGATTGTGGATTTTCGGTCGGATTATGTTAAACCGACCGATTGTAGTCTCTCAATATCCACTTCAAACCTATTCTGTCTATCTGTTTTTCTTCATTTAATTCTACTAGTAGTCTGCCTACATAGCGAAGTTTTTGCTCTTCTGTCTTGTTGGCAGGTAGCACATCCTTCAGATATTCGTATATACTATCTCGCTTGGCACCTTCATCGCCTGCATTGCTGAGAAATTGAAGAATCATTTGACGCAACTTCTCCTTATGCAATCCTTTTGTTTTTGTGTAAGAAGGCAGTTGGTGAGTGTTCTTGGCAATGCTTAGAGAAATGTTGTAATTCGGAGCCTCGCCTTCAATCAGTCCACGTTTGAGCAAGTCTTGTGCAACATCTTCATGAATGGTCCTGCCTTTTTGTACAGCATCGAGCGAGATACAATCCCATAGGGAAAGATTGTTGTTTGTCTTCAACAAATCAGTGTACCGCTTGTTGATCTCATTGCCATAGATACGTACAACGACTTTTTTCTTTATTTGGTCAATCTCATAGTCTGGCATAGGAAAATGTCTGCGCCATTGCTCATTGAACATTTTCTTGATACCGCGGCTTACAGTATCAATCATATTGAAATCCACCATAGCCCGGCACAGACATTCATTGCGGAAATGCGTCTGAGGTTCTTCGTTTTTCAAAGCATTTTCCAAAGTGCCAGGAATAAATGTGCCTGCATTGGAATAATACAAATAGCCTGGATTTTCTACAAAATTGATGCGCTGCTGAAGAGTGTAGTCTTGATGAGCAATACAGTTGTGGAGTGCCTCACGAATGGTGTAGTCGTCATACTGCTTCATCGTGTCGGGGAAAAGCGTGCCTCCTGGCATCTCACGCAACGTCAGGTTCTCTATTTTTGATAGAATTTCGTCCACCGTTAATATAAAAGGTACGGTGAAGTGTTCGTAGTCAACTACTTCCTGATTTTTGTCTCTGCGTGTCCAAGTAACCTGTGCAATGGCAGGACGAAGTTTGAAAGCCGATTCGTATTTGCCCAACAGTATGATGGCTGCCCGAGTGATGCCTCCGTTTTTCATCAATCCACATTTGCTCAGGAACGTTTGGATATTCCAAACATTCACTTCTTCTGCAGGTATTCGATTATGGACTTTCTTGAACATCATGCGGGCCTTAGCAATGGCCACTTCATCCAAATCATCTATAGTTGCGTCAGCTACGATTTCTGCAGACCAGTCCTTTGCTAAGTAGATTGGTTCTTCGAGGATAACAGCAATCCTTTCTTGCGTTAATTCCACCAACGAATCCTTTATCCGTTGCCATGCCTTCTTGTGGGCAAGAACGGGACGGCGGGGCATATGCTTGGGGATATGGATTATCCATACTCGCTTGTTCGTGTCATCCGTTATAAATTCCTCAATACTTAGTCCTTCAGATGAAAGATAAGTGCATTGTTCGGTGAGTTTGAAGGTTGCAGACTGCGTGTTTGCAGGCTGACCATTAAAGGTAAGCCTTGAAATGTCTGTCCCGACAATTTCAAGCGTCTTGTCTTTAACGCCAATCACAAGATGCCCACCCTCCATGTTAGCGATTGCCGACACGTAGGAGATCACATCATCTTTTTCGTCCCCACAGAACGAGTTTTTTAGGTTTTTAAATTCCTTCCATTCACAGCGAGCATTCTCTTGTGGGTACTCACGGAGGAGGTATTGTTGTAGTTCGAGTTCGAGCATGGTAAATTACTTTTAGAAAGCATAGAATTTCTCTTGCATTTTCTCTTTGAGATGGAACTTCTTGGTAGCATCCCTTTTTGTTATAATTTAGGTTAATTTTTACCTTCAACTTACCGCTCTGCCCAGTCGCTGCGGTCAAGATTTCTGTATCCGATGGCTTCAGCGATGTGTTGCGGAAGAATTGTTTCGCTGGCGTCGAGGTCGGCGATGGTGCGGGCCACTTTCAGAATGCGGCCGTAGGCACGGGCGGAGAGGTTGAGCGACTTCATGGCGAAGGCCAGACGGCGGGCGCCTTCGGCATCGGGCGTGGCGAAGGTTTCGAGTTGCGAAGCAGTCATTTGTGCGTTGCAGTGGATACCAGGAATGCCCCGGAAGCGTTCGGTCTGTATGTCACGCGCTTTGATGACGCGCTGACGGATGGTTTCACTCGTTTCGCCGCGCGGCGCCGTGGCCAGTTCTTCAACGGCCACAGGCATCACTTCCACCTGAATGTCAATGCGGTCGAGCAACGGACCAGAGATTTTGTTGAGGTAACGGTGGATTTGTCCTGGCGAGCAGACACATTCGTGGTGGGGATGGTTATAATAGCCACAGGGACAAGGGTTCATTGAAGCCACGAGCATGAAAGAGCAGGGGAGCGTGGCGGTGTATTTTGCGCGTGAGATGGTGATTTCGCGGTCTTCAAGCGGTCCGCGCAACGTTTCGAGGGCAGAGCGGTTGAATTCTGGAAGTTCGTCAAGAAAGAGCACGCCGTTGTGTGCCAGTGATATTTCGCCCGGTTGCAGGTTGGCACCGCCGCCGATGAGTGCCACGTCGGAGATGGTGTGGTGGGGACTGCGGAAGGGACGCTGCGAGATGAGCGACGTGTTGCCGTCAATTTTTCCGGCAATGGAGTGAATCTGCGTCGTTTCGAGGCTTTCCGCCAGCGTGAGCTGCGGCAGAATTGAGGGAATGCGTTTCGCCATCATGCTCTTGCCGCATCCCGGACTTCCCACGAGAATCAGGTTGTGGCCGCCTGCCGCTGCCACCTCACAGGCACGTTTCACCTGCTCCTGTCCCTTCACGTCGGCAAAATCGTAGGGCGACTGGCTTTGAGCAGCGTAAAATTCGGCACGCGTGTCATATTCCACTGGTTGGATTGTGGGGTGTCCGTTCAGTAGGTCAACCACCTCCAGCAGATGGTTGGCACCATAAACCTTTATGCGGTTGACCACCGCTGCCTCGTGTACGTTTTGCTGTGGCACGACCAGAAAATCGTAGCCCATCTCGCGAGCTTTGATGGCGATTGGGAGGGCACCGCGAATGGGGCGCAGCGAACCGTCGAGGCCCAATTCGCCAACGAGGCAGCATTTGTCGAGCAGGGTGGAGGTGATGTATTGGTTGCTGGCCAGAATGCCGACCGCCAACGGGAGGTCATAGCCCGTTCCTTCCTTGCGCACGTCGGCCGGTGCGAAGTTTGCCACAAACGTGCTGCAACTTAGCCTGAGTTTGGAATTGAAGATGGCGTTTATCACGCGCGTTCGGCTCTCGCGCACGGCGTTGTCGGGGAGTCCGACCATGATGGAGGTATCGCCATTGTATGTGTTGACTTCAATGCTCACGGGCAAAGCCGTCAGACCGTTGAGGGCTATGGTTTGTGTCTTGACGAGTGCATTCATGTGTTTGTGGCTTTGAGGAAATATAGATGTGGGAAGACCTAAGTTAATGGTGGGTGGAGAAAATTGACCACCTACTTACTAAAAATAGTTGATGAGATGGTTCTCTTTGTTGAAGCGGGCTTCGAAACAGGCGATGCCGAAGTCGTGGAGGTCAAAGGAGACGCGCACGGCAGCGTCTTCCGTGAGGCGTTGCCAGGCAGCGAAATCATTTTTGGAGCGGTGGATGCCGCGCACCACGAAGAAAGCTTTCTCTCCGCGTTTGGGCAGCACCGCCTTCCATGCCGAAGGCCAGAGTTCCAAAGGAGCGTCGAGATAAAGGAAGTCAACTTTGACGGGATGTATCTTTAGGGCATTGCCTTGCGAAGTACGGAGGTCGGAAGTGGTAATTTCGCGGAAGAGGCAGGAGGGACGTCCGGCGCGGAGATAGGCTGTTTGCATTTGCAGGCCATCGCCGACCACAAGGGCTTCTTTGGCCATCGATGCGTTGATGAGGCGGAGAAGCAGGCGGTCGTCGCGCTCGCGCAGTTTTGAAGGGACGGTCTTCCGTAGGTTTCTCAGGTCGTCGTAGGCGTAATAGGCTCCGCGCTCGTAGATGACGCCCGTCACCAGGTTGAAGGCAAAGGGCGAATGGATGTTATAGCCGCGGCGGTGGCGAAAGCGTCGCATCCATCGCAGGCATCTGCGGGAGTTATCGATAAAGGACATGGTCAGTGAAGGTGAAAAGGGGATTTCAGTGGTGTTTTTACGGTAGCCGTAAGGAAAAAACTGAAATCCCCTCTGTTTTGTTTGGTACGTTATGTCATAATTTTTTACTTACCACGCTGCCGTTCGGAACGTTGAGGCCGGCAGACCAGCAGCGTTGACGAGATTGGCGCGGGTGAAGGGCTGCCAGCCATAGCGGGCCGCAGCGGGTTGTTTCACTTCTTTGCTGCGCACGATGACGGTGTTGTTCTTGATGGTGGCTTCGGCAGGATGATAGATGCCATCGGCACCAGCCACTTCAAAACCGATGAGGCGCGTTCCCTGTGCGGCACGCATTCCTTCGGCATCGGCAAAGCGGAGGACGATGGCGTTGCCGTCAATCTTCATCGACTGATAGCGCGGACCGTTGGGCGTCACTTTATGGCCGTAGGTGCGGTTGAGCACAGAGAAGGCAAGGCGTTCGCCCACTTCACGCTTGTGGCGAGGATGAACGTCGAGCGAGTCGCCGAGGTCGGAGCATACAGCCATATAGGTGTTGGGGAGCGTTTCCGCCATGCGGCGCTGGCTGTCGCGGAAATGCGGCCAGGATGGGCGCGTGCCGATGGAAGAGAGCTGCACGAAATGGAAGGGCAGATTGGGTTGGTTGAAGAACTCGCGCCAACTGCGCTCAAGCATCGGGAAAAGGCGCTCGTGGACTTCGATATTGTCGGCATTGGATTCCCCTTGATACCAGAGCACACCGCGCACGTCGTAGCCCTTAAGCGGCTGTATGGCGCTCTCGAAGAGATAGGCTGGTTCGTAGGGGTGGCGTTGGCGCTGCGAAGTGGCCTTCTGCGTGTTATAGGCGGCGCGTTCGCGGGCCCAGCGCATGATGAAATCGTTGTGTTTCCAGTTGCGGAGAATGGCTGGAAATTCCTTTTCGAGCGTTGTGCGGTCAATCCAGTTTTCCGTGCAAGAACCGCCCACTGCGTTGGAAATCAGTCCGACGTGGCAGCCCAGACTGTCGGCAAGCATGCGTCCGAAGTTGAAGGCAATGGCCGAGAAATGGGCTGCGGCCTTGGAGTTGGCGCGTTGCCAGTTGCCAGGGAGCACATATTGCAGATGGTTGATGGAATCGAGGCGTGCCGAATCCCACACCATAGCGTAGGTGGGAACGATGGAGGGCATGTCATAGAAATGCAGGCGCGAACAGGTGTCGGCAGCGGCGATGTCTTCCTTACCAGTCAGCACTTGCGAGAGTTTCAGTTCCATGTTCGACTGTCCGGAGCAAAGCCACACTTCGCCCACCCATACGTCGCTCAGCGTTTTTTCTCCGCTGCGGGCTTTCACTTGCATTTTGTAGGGGCCGCCAGCTTCTTCAGCGGGGAAGGAAACGCTCCACTGGCCGAAGTTGTCGGTGACGGCATCTGCCTTGCGTCCGTGGAAATTCACACTCACTTTCTCGCCAGCGTTGGCTGTGCCTTGAATGCGGATGGGGCGCTGGCGTTGCAGCACCATGCTGTTTCCGTAAGTGGCCGGCAACTGAAGACCGCCATAGTTGCCCGTCAGTCCGCCAAACACCGTCTTCGCCAAAATCAGCGCCCCTTCTGGATTGGGGTGCAGGGCATCGGGGAAGAGGTCGGGATGGCTGTGGAGCGGCGTATAAAGGTCAATAAGCCCCACGTTGTCCGTGGCGGCAATCTGGCGGATACGTTGCTGAATGAGTCCGTGCCAGAGTCGCGTGCCGCTGTCGAAGCGTGGATGGTCGTGGAAGATAGGCGTCATGAGGCAAATCCATATTTTCGCCTTCGGGTTGGCCACGCGGAAGGAATCGATGAGGGCACGGTAGTTGGGGATGAACTCATCGGCGTGGTGCGGCCAGTTTCTCGGGTCGGTGTCGTTGAGGCCGAGGTGTATCACAACGAGGTCGGCCTTAAAGTCGAGCGCGGCGCGAAATTCCGGCAGTTTCACGTAGGGGTTGTGTCCCTGAGTGAGGAGCGTGGCACCGCTGTGTCCGAAGTTGCGCACTTCATATTTGTCGCCGAGCATGGCTTGCAGGCGCACCGGATAGGCATCGTGTGCCCGGTCTTTAAGTCCGTAGCCGTAGGTGACACTGTTGCCAACGCAGGCTACCTTGATTCTGTCGCGTCCAGCCATGGGAAGGCAGAGGGCAAGGCAGAAGAGAGAAAGGAGAACGTGTTTCATTGGTTATAGTTTGTGTTGTTGTCTTGTGTGTGGTTTGTAGGGGGAGGAGTAGGCATCAGAAATTCTTTCAGAAATCCGCACCATCCTCAAATTTACGATTTAATCTTCGTATCTCAGACATCTTGGCAGAAATTTCTGTAGCAAACTCCAAAAGAGCCGGCAAACACAGGCGTTTGTCGGTTCTTTGAGGTTGGTTTAGAGGTGAAGTAATGGGGTGAGCGGTGGCTTATTCTATATCATCAGAGTCTCTTAGACTACAGATTTCTTTTGACAATTACATTATGCAAAAAGGCTCTAATAACCTGGTTGGATTATTAGAGCCTTTTTAGAAGGGAGGTAACGAAGGGGGATAGTTGCATACCGCAAAATAGTTCATGGACAACAACACCCTCTTCGTATAAAGGGGTCACACGATATTTATTTTTTATTCATCGTCCGATTCATCCCAAGGTACTTGTCCTTTCCATCTATTACTCATAGGAGTAATGTCTTCATCTGCCTTACCTGGTTTCACGTTGATTTCAGGACTAGATGCACAAATAAAGGGCCTTTCGCTTGTCAAATCAATAATTGTCATGGATGGTTTTATGTATCGTCTCATCTTACTATTATTCTTTTATTATTTACTACATAAACTCCTGGGTGCAATCCTTTTAATGCGTCCTTAGCTTTGACTTTCGAACGGATAAGAATGCCCGATACAGTGTAAACATCCACTCTTTCTGCGTCCTCACCTACAAAGTCATCAATTCCAGTAATAGCGCCAAAGTAAAGTTTTAATTGGCTGAAAGCTATTTCCTGTTTATTTAGATAGCAGCGATAAGGATTGATAGTAATGTTTTGTCCTTTAGCAACTTGGTAGAATCCTAATCCATCAATTTCCTGGTTTTGCATTACGTAAGCACCTTCTGGTACCTTTGTGTCTACATACACTCCAGTGAGATATGGAGTTGAATAAGAATCATTCAAACCGCAATAATTGCCGTTCAGATGATAGGTACCAGGTGTTCCACACACGATGTAAGGAGTGTTAGCTTGAGCTTCTTCCACTTTTTCAAGTTGAATGCTCGAACCATTTAGTCCTGTACAATTGTACACTTCGAATCCTGATTGTGGAACAAATTTAAAAGGTACAATCAGGGTTCCGATACCTAATGGAGACAACGTATAACTCACCCCGGGGAAGTCTGTACCACCTGTTACGATAACCTTGGAATATTCCACGTGATCCAAGTCGTCCGCACTGATACCACTGGCATCTTTCTTTACGAAACGGGCACCATCCATCTGAATAGCATAAGTACCATTGTAGGTTTCAGGGTCAGCCACGAGACCGATGGTGAATAGTTCGGTACATTCGTTGCCATCTTCATCATCAGGATAATAATTCTCGTTTTGCGACGAAGTACTGATGATTTTTAGTAATGTGGGGTCAGGCATATTGCAGTTAATGGTGTGTGTGCTAGAGGCACGCACAGAAAGATTTATATCTTTTACCCACTCTCTACCTTTTTTTACCAGGTTAATGCGGAACCCGCGAGGTAGGGTAAACTCCATGTTAAATGCCGTGTAGTCGACATCAGGATTTTTCTCGTAAACGGTCATGTATGTAACCGTTTTTCCATCGGCTGTAAACTTCATTTCGGCATCTGTCCACACTTGCAGTTTGCTTGATTGTGCAAAAGCAAGGAATGGAGCAAATGCCAAAAGAAGCATAGTCCATTGTCTTATTTTCATTTCCTTGTCTTTAATCGTTTTCTAATTGGTCTTTTTTTCGAGGTCGATAAGTACACTTCTTGCATCATCACCACATCGAGTGCGTCAATCTTACCATCGGCATTCATATCGGCAGCAGTGGCATTGATGTAAGTTTGTTTGTCGCCCAAATAGTAGTTGATGGTAAGTACAGCATCGAGAGCATCAACCACGTCATCAGAGTTAGCATCACCCATTTTGCAAGTGTTGAGCGAGGCTTCTGCAATCAAGTCTTTAGCTTCAACATTGCCAGCAGAGTCTGTAGCTAAGGTACAGAAGGCATAAACCATTCCAGGATAGATTCGGAAGTCAATGGCCGAAGAGTCAGTTTCTGCCACATGTTCCCAAGACGTACCCTTACCATACTTCACATAGAGTGCGTGTTTCCAAATGCCCGATCTTTCGTCTTTTCCTTCAAAATGGATAGTGACGAGTGTGTCGCATTTTGAAACTATCTCCTTCACGCGGCTTTGGGGCTTTACATCATCCACCACATTAGTCCACGTTGGTGTGAGAATAGGATCATTTTCATCAAACACAATTGATGCTCGGTTGGCTATTGCAGTGCCATCAGCAAACGTTTTGTTTAGTGCGATGTCAAAGGCAACTTCGCCAATACCCGATATTCCATCGTAATTAACAGGAAGGAAACCTTGCATCACATCGTTGGTGGGTTCCATGGTCATTGGGTCGATAGAAGTGAATGTCCAAGTAACGATACCCTTGTAACTGTCGTATTTTCCTTCCACTTGTGCAATGGCGTTGATGGCAGGACGCATATCAACAGTTTTTATGAAACGTTGTTCACCGTCAAGCGTTATTACCTTATCACCAATTTTGATGCTTGTAGGTTTGTAGCTCTTCAGGTCGAAATAGCGAGCATTGAGTGTATCTTTCACTTCCACAACATGGGCTGAGACTGTGGCAAATTCTGGGTCGTTTTCAAATTCAATTCGATAGTTCATGTTTTGCACTTCGGCAGTCATAAACTTGCTTCCTGATTCAGCCGTATAACCATAGATGTCGTTCGGGTCGAAAGAATTGACAGGCTCTGAAGCTCCTCCTCCTGGAGGTGGAGGACAGTTTTTATTTGGACGTATCTTATCGCAGTCTTCTACATTGTACGCTTGGTCCATACCCCAGTCTTCCAACTGTTCATTTCCCTCACACATTCTTGCTTTATTGCTCTGAATTATCTCGAACGGAGTGCAGTGCTCTTTCGATTTACTTCTAACTGCACGAAGCTTTGATGAGGATGGAGATGGTGAGTCATCCAACTTCTCAGAATACCATACGTATAAATAAGCCTTAGATGCAGCCTTCAATGAAATGGAAAGAACTTCTTCCATGCCAGGTCGTAAAGTCACTGGAATATGAAGCATGTGCAAAACAGGATAGCCATCAATATAGTCATTATCTGTACTCTTGGTGAAGAACATCTTGTCACCAGAAATTGGTGCATTTTGTTCTTTCAAATCCTCGATTTGCTTTAAATAGGGCTGCGGTATCGTTTTACGGAAATATTGCATCAGGTCAGCACCCTTTACATCCACTCGAATGAGGTCGTCTGGTGTTTGCGTATAGATGCAAACAGGCACATTCAGGTCATAGACAGACATGTTTCCTTCATTCTTAAGTTTGATGGTATAGGTGTTACTGGTTGTACGTAGATAACTTGAGGCAAAGGTCACATTTCCTTTAATCGTAATTGGACGTGCCTTTTCCACCTTAATGCACTGGGCTACCGTTTTAGCTTCCTCCTTGAATTTGAAAGTCAAATCATAGGTTCCTATAGGTAGGTCTTTGAAGTCGAATCTTACTGCCAAGCGGGAATCACTAATATGAGTGATGCTGTCAGCCAGAATCTCTTGTGCTGCATTTAATGTAACGCTTTCCAGTTGACTGAAACCGTTACCTTGGAATGTAATGGTGCTTGGACCTCCATTTCCTACCACGTGCACGTCTTGACTCACTACATCGTATTTGTCCAAATGGATAAAGTCGAGTGTCAAATTACGCTGCGAACCGCTCACATCATGAACGCCCACATAGTAAGTGCCTTTTTCCCAGGTATGGCAACCATCATAGTTGATGGATTTGTCGCCAGATGCAGCATAGACTTCCTTGCCGCTAGGTGAAAACACTTGTAAAGAAACGGCCTGACTGCTTTTGAATGCAATGCTGTCGCCTTCTTCAGCTTTCAATTCAAACCATCGGATGACATTGTTGCGAGGGCTGTCAAAGGTTTGCGAAGACTGAATTGGTTCCATGTCTGCCAAATCTCTACTCACCTTATAATCCGTAAAAGCTGCAGATGATTCCGTGATACGTCCTGCGGCATCAAATGTGCGGAGGTGAAAATCATTTCGTGCATAGAGCATAGGAACACCAGCTTTGTCCACCTCAAAGGTGAACGAACTGCTGCGGAAAGGCTCTGATGTTACGGGCAAAAGTTGTATCAGCTTCAGTGGGTCGACACGTTGTGACAGATCGGTGCGTACTGCGTCTCCTTCATTATCATTGAGCCAATAGTCGTAGCGAGTGATACCGTTACCACCTAAGGGGGTCTTCATGAAGAAGGCTGAGCTGGCTTTTGAGGTGATTCCGTTTTCGGTAATCATCATAAAGCTAATTTGGTGCAAACCATCAGCGAGGGTGGAAAGGTCGAGGTCGAAGTGGAATAAACCATTCTTGTAAACTCCTGCTTCATTTTGGTGACTGCTTCCGTCCACAGAATAGCAGCATTTCATTGAAGCATACTCCTGTGGTGTCATTGTTCGATAGAAGTAAGTTTCGCGCATGCCTGTGGCTGCACCACTGGGTGTAACGGTCAGTGCTTGCAACTTGTGGATGCCAGGTGTCATGCCGGCTGCATCAAGTTCCCAATGCAGAAGGCCATTGTGGGTTGCCACGGCTTCTTGCTTATAAAGTTCTCCGTCTACAAAGAGCATGCAAGTTAGGCTGTCAATGCCCTCTGTTTGCGGAATCTTGATAAACATTTGCGAACTGGGTGATGAATAAGCATCATTACCCACCTGCACATGAAGCAAGTGGATACCTTCGCGTAAGGAGCTGGCATCAAACGTGATAGGCTGACCGTTGTACTTACCGCGCTGCAAAGTGCTGCGGTCGTTGTTTACCCATAATTCGTAGTTGCCCAGACCAACCGCCTTCGGTAGTTTGTAGAACAGGCAGGAGCGTGTGCTGCTCACATTGGTCGCAGTGTTATCCTTGTAATAGAAATGCAGGGTATGCAAACCATCAGTGAGTTTCGACACATCGAGCATGGCAACGGCATTTCCTCCCGAAAAAGCTTGTTCGGCTTTGTCGTTATCATCAAACCAATAGTAGAGCTGTCCTTCCGCTTGGTTTGGCGACTTGATGAAGTAGGCAGTATGTGGCGCACTCCATACTCCTTTTTCATCCTTGGCTTGAAAGTGGAAAGTGTGGAGCATACAGTCTAACTGACTCACATCAATCTCCTCCTGCCAATGCTCATTGGCAGAAGTAAGGAGTTGGGCTTGCGAGTCATTCCCATCAAACCAATATTTATAATCAAAGGTGGCTTGTCCCCTTGCTGCCCAATGGACACAAAGGAACAAAGCCAATAATAATAGTTTTCGCATAGTTTCTTACGTTTGAAAGTGGTAAGAGGCAGTGTTACTCGCCGCTCTTCACTTCGATGTCCACACTGAGTTTGCCGTCGGCAGTCGTCTTCGATGCTACATTAAACTTCGTTATCTGCGGATTGGTGGGAATGGCAGAATAGGGCAAACTTCCACCATAGATACCTATTTCTCCGCCATCGGTGGCTTTCAACACATCGCGGTTTTGGTCGGTAAGCTTATAGTACTTTGAGTCATCGTAACCTTTAAGATAGGCGAAACGTTCATCGCTTGTAGGAACTCTGAGGTTTGTATTGTTGGGGACGTTACCTAATAAGTAAATTCTATCAGAAATAAAGAGGTTGTTGTATGCGGAGGATGAAGAAGAAAAATAATCACCTCCTCCATTTTCGTCAATTATTATGCAGTTCTTGTATTGGTTACCACCGTTACTGACTCTATAGCTATCTAAAATAACACAATGAGAGAAAGACATATTTCCGTAATAAAAGGTTTTTACCACAGAATTCAAGAATTGTGCAGAATTGCCATCTTCCAAATTGATAGATTCTGAGATTCTACAATTCAAAACAGTCAAATCCTGTACTTTGCAAGAACCAGATTTGCTTATATTCTTAAATCTCGACTTAAGAAACAAAGCATTCTTTACTTGTCCTTCAGAGAAATAAATATTCTCATTATGAAAAATCCCCTCCAAAGTCAGTCTTCCCGTATCTTCAGCGGGAATTTTAATATTAAAATTACCTCCCAACACAGTGGGTTCATTTACGATGTCGTAGGCCTTGCTTACATCCATACCCGCACCACGAATGGTTACGGCCTTGGTGATGTCGGTACTGAGGAAGGTTCCGCTGGAAAGCGTAATCACGTCGCCACTGACTGCAGCAGCATGAGCCTGCCTCAAAGCATTAACTCCATAAAATGTGGAAATGGTACCCTCATGGTTAAGTGTAGCCATCAAAGAGGTTTGAGCGAAGCTCGACATTGCGCATACAAGCACAAGGAAAAAAGAAAGTAGCTTCTTCATAGCAAAAAAAATTGGGCGGAACTGTTCTGTGTCTTTTCCGCCAATCGGGTACCGCCAAGCACCTTAACGTATAGAAAAGCACGAACAGCTCACGCCCAAAATAAGGACATGAGCCTTCGCCTGCTTGCTCTCATACGTTTTTGAAATTGGCGGTTTCGATTGGTCGAGAAACAAGGACAAAGTCCAAGAATATAAAATATGTCTGCCCAACTAACAGACTTGCTGAAAGTGGGCATACGTGATTGAATATTAATTCACATTCCAGTCACGCGAGGTGAATAATAAGTTAAATTAGATGTTAGCAGCAATGTTTTTATTGTATGGGGAGAATGGTGTGCTGTTTCATCCACGAGTTCCCTTACCATATAGTTGTCATTTGGCAAAACGCTGCAAAATAATACCATATGAACGACTACCGCGCAAAGGTAGTAAAAAATAATGTTCCCCACCTCTGTTTTCTTCAAAATTTTAAAAGGCTGTATAAAAGATACCTCAAAGAGCCGGCAAACACAGGCGTTTGTCGGCTCTTTGAGGTTGGTTTAGAGGGGGGAAGTAATGCTGAAAAAATTATCCGCGCGGGCTGGCGTGGTGCCAGAGTCGCAGGATGAAGTAGATGAAATGGGCGAAGCCGATGAGGATGGCCAAGACGAGCATCGTCTTGTCGGTGGCCCATCCTGCCGTTTGCTGATGCCAGAATCCCGTGATGACACAGAGCACGGAAAGCGCCAGTCCGAGAGCGTTGAGCACCGTGACGCCGCGGCGTTCCGCGCCGTTTTCGCCTGTCGGTTCCAGATGGCTGTGGCGTATGCCATAATGACTGTAGATGTCAAGGCCGATGAGCATCCAGAGCACGAGACGTATCCAAGTGTCGGCAGGCAGGAAAATCATGAGACAGAGACATGTGATGATGCCAGCCACAGGCACGAAGGGCACAAAAGGTGTGCGGAAAGTGCGTGGCACGTGGGGCATGGTTTTTCGCACGATCAGTACGCCGGCACATACCAGCGTAAACGCCAGGAGCGTGCCGATGCTCGTCATTTCGCCAGCCATGCCAGCAGGGACGAAGGCGGCGAGGGAGGCTACGGCCGTCATGCAGATGAGGTTGTTGACGGCCGGCGTTCGAAAGCGGCGGTGTATCTTCGAGAAGACGGGCGGCAGGAGTCCGTCGTGGCTCATGGACATAAACACGCGGCTTTGCGCCATGAGCAAAACGAGAATTACGGAACAATAGCCGACGAGGATGGCCAGCACTACAGCTTTGTTGAGCCAAGGATAAGCCGGAATGATGGTGCCATCGGCGTTTGCTGTTCCCATGTGGTCGATGGCGATGGCCACAGGGGCGATGCCCTCTTGTCCGGCGAAGTCAGTATAGTGTGCCACGCCAGTCATGACGTGGCCGAAGCCCATGTAGAGCACAGTGCAGATGAGCAGGGAGAGAAGAATGCCGAGCGGCATGTTTCGCTTCGGATTGCGCGTCTCTTGTGCGGCGGTGCTGACGGCATCGAAGCCGAGGAAGGCGAAAAACACGATGGCGGCACCGCGGAACACGCCGCTCCAGCCAAATTCGCCCAGTGTGCCAGTGTTTTGCGGGAGATAAGGACTATAGTTGTCACTATTGATGTATTGCCAGCCGATCACCACAAACACCACGATGACCGCCACTTTCAAGAACACGATGATGTTGTTGAGCAACGAACTCTCGCGCGTGCCGCGGATGAGGAAGAGACTCATAATCACCACGATGGCGGCAGCCGGGAGGTTGACGATGCCGCCGTCCCACGGACACGCCGTCAGTTCATGCGGCAGGTTGATGCCGACGGAGGAGAGAAAATGCGTGAAATATTGGCTCCACGAGATGCTCACCGTGATGGCCGCCACGGTGTATTCCAACACGAGGTCCCATCCGATAATCCAGGCGATGAGCTCGCCCATCGTGGCGTAGGAATAAGTGTAGGCACTTCCTGCCACGGGAATCATTGAGGCAAATTCGGCATAGCAGAGGCCGGCAAAGGCGCAGCCGATGGCGGCGATGACGAACGAAAGCGTGATGGCCGGACCCGTGTAGCTTGCTGCTACGGTTCCGGTGATGGAGAAGAGTCCGGCGCCGATGATGACACCGACTCCGAAGGCCACGAGTCCGATGGGGCCGAGCACGCGGCGAAGTGTGCCCTGTCCGCTGGCGCTGGCTTCTGCTTGAAGCAGGCTGAATGGTTTTCTGATAAATAAGCCCATTGGCTGACAGTTGGTTGAGTAATGGTATTAGGGTGGTTCTAAAAATTCCACCCAGTGCTAATAGTTTGGTATGGTTTCACCCCAGTAAAAAAGCGGGATATGAAAATCAATCAACGGGGAAGCAGAGTCGTGCTCCACTTCCCCGTTGTAAGGTTATTTTTCTTGCCATCTATAGACGTTCGTTTCCCTCAGCACGAAGCCTTCGCTGCGGTAGAGTGCGTTGGCCGCTTCGCGTTTGGGTTGCGACGTGAGATTGAGCGATTTCGCGCCGAGGCGTTGGCTTTCAGCAATGAGGAAGCGGATGATGGCGCGTCCGTAGCCGCGTCGGCGGCAATCGGGCATCACGGCCACATCTTCAATCCATGCTTTGCATCCCGTTGGCGAGCAGCAAAGAACGAGGGTGGCGCCAGCTTGCACCTTCCCCGACTCGTCGCGTCCCAGATAGATACGTGTGAGTCCAGTGGAGAGCATGCGTGCCACGTCGGCCGCTTTGAGTGCCGTGTAATTCTCTGTGAGCGAGGGCATGAGGCGGTTGAGCGCCGTGGCAGCCTCTTCACATTCTTCCGGCGAGTTGCCCACTGGCCTGATGCGCAGGGCGCTGAGATTCTTCAGCAGTTCGCTAACCGTTGGGCCGCCCTTCGCCAGAACCAGTTCGGGGGCAATTTCGTTCAGCGGTTCCAACACGAAACGTCGCTCCGTTATGCGCGGATGTGGCAATGTGATATCAGGCGTACACACGGCCGTATTTTCCAGCCATAGCAAGTCGATGTCAATAGTGCGGTCGCAATAGACCCCATTGATGCTCTTGCGTCTTCGTCCCAATTTCTTCTCGATGTCTTGCGTCACCAGCAGGAGCTGTTCTGGAGAGAGCGTCGTGTCGAATTCAGCCACCGCATTGAGAAAGCGGTTGGGCGAAGAAAAGCCCACCGGCGCTGTCTCGTAGAGCGAAGAACAAGCCTTCACCGGTCCGATGCGTTCTCCGAGCTGGCGTATGGCCTCATAGATGGTGGCTGCGCGTTGGCCGATATTGGCTCCAAATCCGATGTATAGTTTCATGCCGCGGATTGTCTGAGATTAGTCGATGATGAGCATCACGTCGCCGTAAGGGCCAAACTTATAGTCTTCCTTGAGCGCCACGTTGTAAGCGTGCATGGTGTAGTCATAGTCGCCAAAAGCGGCAGTGAGCATCAGCATGGTAGAGTAGGGGAGATGGAAGTTCGACAGCATGGCGTCGGCCACGGTGAAGTTGTAGGGCGGGAAGATAAACTTGTTGGTCCATCCTTCGAACGCCTTGATGCGTGCATTCGTTCCCACGCAGGCTTCCAGGGCGCGTTGAACCGTTGTGCCAACAGCCACCACCTTGTGTTCCTCCTCCTTCGTCTTGTTGACGATGTCGCAGCATTCCTGTTCCACAAACATCTGCTCAGAGTCCATCTTGTGCTTCGTGAGGTCTTCCACGTCAGTTTCGCGGAAGCATCCCATGCCGCAGTGGAGCGTGATGTAGGCAAAGTTGATGCCCTTGATTTCCATGCGCTTCATGAGTTCGCGAGAGAAGTGCAGACCCGTTGCCGGCGCAGTGACCGCACCTTCGTTTTTGGCGAAGATACACTGGAAGCGCTCGAGGTCTTCAGGTTCCGACGGACGGCCAATAAAGCGGGGGATAGGCGCTTCGCCGAGGGCATAGAGCTGTTTTTTAAATTCGTCGTGGTCGCCGTCGTAGAGGAAGCGCAGCGTGCGTCCGCGGCTGGTGGTGTTGTCAATCACCTCGGCCACGATGGAATTGTCTTCTCCAAAATAAAGTTTGTTTCCGATACGGATTTTGCGTGCAGGGTCAACCAGCACGTCCCAGAGGCGCAACTCCTGGTTGAGTTCGCGCAACAGGAACACCTCGATGCAGGCGCCAGTTTTTTCCTTGTTGCCGTAGAGGCGTGCAGGAAACACCTTGGTGTCATTGAAGACGAAAAGGTCGTTCTCATCGAAATAGGTGAGCAGGTCCTTAAACATTCTGTGTTCAATTTCACCCGTTTTGCGGTGAAGCACCATCATACGGCACTCGTCGCGGTGCGGCGCAGGATATTGTGCAATTTTATCCTGTGGAAGTTTAAACTTAAATTGGGATAACTTCATATCGTTGTATTGTTTTTATAGTCTCTGATAATGCCAGCGGGAAGTGAGATTTGCTCCTTTCCGGCCAGAAGGTTATGCGTTTTCTTTGGGGGCTAAGTTTTCAGGCAGTTCCGTTTCCACGTCCTGCTGAGCCAACCATTCCTCAAACGATTCCAGCGTGAAGCAGTCCTTTTCGCCATATTCACCCACGCGTGTTCTTCTGAGCGCCGTGAGGTGTGCGCCGCTGTTGAGGGATTCGCCGATGTCGCGTGCCAAGGCACGGATGTAGGTGCCTTTTGAACATACCACGCGGATGGTGATGCTGGGTGTCTCTCCCCCGAGGTCAGCTTCGAGGAGTTCGATTTCGTCAATGCGCAGCGGTTTGGCTTTAAGCTGCACCTCTTCTGCTTTCTGTCCCATGCGAGCCAGATCGTAGGCGCGTTTGCCTTCCACTTTGCAGGCCGAGAACACAGGTGGCACCTGCATGATTTCGCCCACGAAAGAGCTGAGTGCGCGTTCCACGTCCTCACGCGTGATGTGTTCCGTGGGGTAAGTCTGGTCAATCTCGTGCTCGAGGTCGAAGCTGGGCGTTGTGGCGCCCAGACGCAGCGTGGCAATATATTCCTTCACGCCGCTCTGCAGCGCTTCGATGCGCTTCGTGGCGCGTCCTGTGCAGAGAATGAGCACACCGGTGGCCAGAGGGTCGAGCGTGCCAGCGTGTCCCACTTTTATTTTCTTGCCGCCCATGGCCTGCGAAATCAGCCAGCGCACTTTCGCCACGAGCTGAAACGACGTCATGTTGAGCGGCTTGTCGAAGGGCAGAATTTGTCCGGTCAAGAAATTCATTTGCCTAAGATGAGTGGGAGAACAATGGTGAGGACACCTGCGATGACACAATAGTAGGCGAAATAAATGAGTTTGCCTTTGCTCACGATGTTGATCATCCATTTGCAGGCTGCCATGCCAGAGATGAAGGCGGCGAGGAAACCGACAATCATGGCGCTCACGGAGAGACCGTTGAAAGCTTCGTTTACGCCCTTTTCAAGCGCCTCTTTGAGGTCGAGAAGGGCTTCGCCGAGGATGGGCGGGATGACCATGAGGAAAGAGAACTGCGCCATGCTGCTTTTCTTGTTGCCGAGAATCAGACCAGTGGCGATGGTGCTGCCAGAGCGGCTCAAGCCGGGCAACACGGCAAATGCTTGCGAGATACCGATGATGAAGGCATCGCGCAGCGAGATGGTTTCCTTTTGGCGTGGACGGGCATAATAGGAGAAAGCCAGCAGGGCCGCCGTCAGGAGCAGACAGCAGCCAACGATGAGCAAACCGTTGCCGAAGATGGCTTCCACCTGCTTTTTAAAGAAGAGGCCGACGATGCCGATGGGAATCATCGAAACGACGATGTTGAGCACGTAGCGCTGGTCTTCATTGAGATAAGCCAGGCCTTGGCCGCCTGCGGGGGCAGAGAACATGCCTTTGAGGATTTTCCAAATCTGGCCGCCGAGCACAACGAGGGTGCTCAACACGGTGGCAACGTGAACAAGCACGGTGAACATCATGTTTTTGTCGGGGTCAACGTCAAAGATGGCCGAGCCAATGGCGAGGTGGCCGCTACTGCTCACGGGAAGATATTCCGTGAGACCCTGGATGAGTCCGAGGACAAGGGCTTCAAGTGTATCCATTTTTTGTTCTGAGTATAAAGTAAGGCAGAGCGACACACACATTCTTTCGTGTGTCGTGGTCCTTCCTTATGGGTGGTTATGCTTCTTTCGTCTCGTTGTTTTCAATCTGTTTATTCTTGGGCTTGAACACGATGGCAAAGATCATGAAGAGATAGCCGAAGAGGCAGACGATGGGTGCTACCTTGATGCGGCGGGCATCAAAAATGGAGGGGTCGAACTGCGTTTCGTCCGAACCGTTTCCCGACATCAGGATGAAGCCGAGAATCACAATGGCCATACCGATGGTGAGGAGGATGAAATTGGTGCGGCCGAAAGCAAATACTTTCTTGTTGTTCATATTGTTGATAGATATTTGTTTGCTGTGGATAACGGGCGGGGTGTATATAAGCCGCTTAGCCTATTTTATTTGGTGAAAAGTTTGTCGTCGGACATGCGCAAGTGGCGGTTGACCGATACGAACGTGCAGAAAAGCGTGAGCAGGAGTGAGGCGGCTCCCACGCTGCCCAGCGTGAGCCACATCACTGTCGGGGTGACGATATCAAACTGGCTGTTGTCGTTAAACTGCACCAACATTTGCATGGCTCCCATCAAGGCGCCTCCCGCCACGAGGGCCGAAACAATGGCGATGCGCAGGCCGCGCAGCATGAACGGACGGCGGATGAAGCTCCATTTGGCCCCCACGAGTTTCATGGTGCGGATGGAGAAGCGCCGTGTGTGGATGAGCAGTCCCATCGTGTTGCTGATGAGCACAAACGACACGAAGATGAAGAGGCCGGCCACGATAAGTAGGGCGGTCGACGTCACGCGGATGGTGTGGGTCATCGTGTTCATTAGGTCAACGGGATAGACCACTTCCTTCACGCATTTCTTCTTCTCCAATGCTGGCATGAAGCGGGCGAGGCTGTCGGGATTGGTGTAGTCGGCTTTGAGGAATACCTCATATTCTGCCGGAATCGGACTTGCGCCGAGCATATCTTCGGGCGAGCTGCCAAGGTCGGCCATCATTTCTTTCGTGCCCTGCTCCTTGGAGATGTAATTCACCTGCTTGGTATAGGGCATGCGCTGAAGTTCCGCCTTCAGCTGGGCCAGTTCTTGGTTGGAGATACTGTCGTCGAGCAACACTTCCACCGTGAAATTCTCACGCACCGACTGACTGAAATTTCTTGCCATCGTGACAAACATCACGACGGTGCCGAGCAAAATGAGCACCATTGTCAAACTGATGCAGGCGGAGATGGTGCCGAGCAGTCCGCTGCGTTTCCTGATATTCTTTGCCATGTTGTTGATTATGTGGCGCTTCCTTCCTTCCGTTCCCCTCCTTTTCCGCGTTCGCGAGAAAGGGCAGGCTTCAAAAGGGCAGAATACGCCTTAAATTCGTACAAAATTACAACATTTGTATTGTTTAACGCCCCAAATAATTAGGGTTTAACGAATATTATTGGTTGCACAGGGCTGCCTGCGGCAGGGGTGGGTGGTTTCACATTGTAAGTAATATTGAAAAATCCCCACCCGCATGGTAATACACGGGTAGGGATGACTATGTTATGAAGAAAACTGTGGTTATTTCTTGACTACATCCTTGAAGAGCAGGAAGGCTTCGTCTCGATTGAGCGCTTTTCCGTACATGCGGGCGATGACCACATCGCCAGAGAGGTTGTATTGGGCGTTTTCGCTCGTGTGGGCATCACCGCCGACGGCAATCCACCAGGCTTCCTTTTTGGGAGGGAAACCGTAGCTGCCTTCTGCGGCTATTTCTCCGGCAGGTTCGCCATCGATATAGATGCGTGTTTGGGCCTTATCCTTGTCGTAGACGGCCACCACATGGTAGTAGTGGTTGGCTTTGGTCTTTACGTTGCTCTTGAGCACCTTGTAGCTTCCGCCGATGTGGCAATAGAACTGGATGAGACCGCCTGAAGCCTGCTCGATGCCGCAGCCACCGCTTTCCTGGGCGCTCATGGGGCAGACATTGTTCGTGTTGGTCGGCTTGTAGAGCACTTCGAAACTGAAACCATTGTTGAAGGCTTTTTGCATGGCTTCGTCGTTGGCATAGTCCACGCGGTAGAAACTCTGTCTGCTGCCGGCAAAAGTGGCCTGTGTGCGGTTGTAGGTTTCGTTGAGCGAAGTTTTGGGCGCTTCGGTGCCAGTCTTCACGCTGATGTGGCGGCTGGAGACATCGGAAACGTTGCCGTTGTCGCCAAATTCAAGGTTGAAGAGGTCGGCCGTCGGCTTCTTGGCGTCGGCCGATGGGTGGTAGTTGGCGCCAGTGGCATCTTCGTAGAGGAGGTAAGCTTCGTCGCGGCTGAGCGCACTGGTGTACATGCGGGCTACGGAAATCTCACCTTCGAGGGCATATTGGCAATTGCTGCTGGTGTGGGCATCGCCACCGATGGCAAACCAGTGGGCTGCTTCATTAGATGGGAA
>ERZ1026862.353-NODE-353-length-30307-cov-15.159461_pt1 | contig 30307 bp, 23 predicted proteins | sample MGYA00380161_ERZ1026862 | MGnify/ENA primary metagenome ERZ1026862 (study PRJEB33269, sample SAMEA4719797) | human gut metagenome | biome: human-associated habitat; feature: organic feature; material: feces | place: Cameroon | collected 2013-10 ... | reverse complement strand
GCCCAAAGAAACTCTTCAAAGTCCATTGGATACATCTGTATAGGGCGTTCTTCCGATGGCAGTACAATGCCCTGTGTGTTTTTCTTAATGCTTACCAGTGAACCTGTCTCGATGTAATCATATCTACCATCTTTTACCAGAAACTTGATGGCAGCTCTCGCCCTAGGACACAACTGCACCTCGTCAAGAATGATAAGCGATTTGCGTTCGTGTAGTCTCACCTTGTAGTGCTGACTCAGATAGAGAAACAGCATGTCAAGGTCTTCCAGATAGAGGTCAAACCAGTCTCTGACCATCTGGGGAGCCTTGTTGAAGTCAATGATGATATATGATTCGTATTCATTCTTGCCGAACTCTTCTACGATATAACTTTTACCTATGCGTCGTGCACCCACAATGAGTAATGCCACTTCACCGTTTCTTTTCTCCTTCCATTCAAGGAGCTGTTGATATATTTTTCGCTTCATAGTAATGCATTTTACACCTTTTTGAGATATCTGTTCTTTATATAATACACCTTTTTGAGATTTATTACGGCACAAATATACACCTTTTTGAGATTTATTGCAAGGATTACATTGAAAAAATATTATTGATGCTATAAAACTGTGATTATGTTTCTATGAAGTCAACAAGTTTATTAACGTAAGTTATATATCTAATTACTATCTTTAATTCTTGCTGTTGCACACCTTTCTCCCTTTGGTCAACAAATCTCAAGCCCAGGCTGGTCCACGCTTCTATTACAGCGACTTACGCTTCGGCGTAGGTCGCTGTTTTTTCATACATAAAGGCAGTTTCCATACTTTGCATTTTTAAACTTATTATGGATCATCCGACAAACATAGGGGATTATTGCTTAGATGATCTTTTAAAAATAAACCAAAATAAACCGTTGCTTGAGTGAAAAGTGAAGAACTCAAGCTTGGGTTTATTATGTTTATTGCCCTATTATGGGCAAAGTGCAGGTACTGTACTTGATGTAAAGGGTTGGCAAGGCGTGTCGTACAGCTTGCTTACAAAAGCGCATTGGCAAACCTTTACATCAAAACTCGAAGAATGAGAGTTTGCACAGAATAGGGTGTTTATCTTGGTTTATTTTTAAAACGCAAGCAAGAAACGGAAGTTGCTCACGATGAAAGACCAAGGTAAAGCCCTCCAGGCTATTGTCTGCTTATACGCATTACCGCGCACATCCTCGTCACTATCGTTCCGAGTATGTACGCGGTTACCTACATCGGCAAGCCGATGTGTATTGCCTTCCAGGCAAGTTCTCGCCACTACTATGTTATCTAGCGTTTCCAATCTTTCCCCATGATATTTCCACTGAGCCATTATTTCCACCTTTTTTATCATTATTTGCGCCTATATTTACAGTAATATTACTACTTTTGCAATATCAAATCTTTATTTTATTATGAACATCAACTATTCTATTCGCTTACTGACATTTTGTTTCGTATGGCTTTTCGCTATAGGCTCCACAAAGGCTGAGGTTGTGATGGAGAGCTTACCAAGTCGTACGGAAGTAGTAACCATTATGAACCATGTGAACAAGACATGGCAACAACGCAACCCACGACATGGCAACCATTTCTGGAACCGAGCTGTATACCACGTGGGCAATATTGCTGCCTACGAGGTAGCTAAAGAACAGCAGTATCTCGACTATTCTACCGCCTGGGCTGAGCACAACTACTGGTGGGGAGCAACAAGCAACGACACCACAGAATGGTCGTCATCGTATGGCGAGGGAGGCAAATATGTATTGTTTGGCGACAATCAGATATGCTTCCAGATATATGCCGACCTATACAACTACGACCCAAACCACGACGCAAGAAAGATAGAACGTGCGCTGGGAGTTATGAACTATGAGATTAACACCGAGTACAACGAATATATCTGGTGGGTGGATGGCATGTTTATGGTGATGCCTACAATGGTGAAACTATACAACATCACGGGCAACAAGCAATACTTAGAAAAAATGCACGACTACTGGCTGTATGCACACCAACTGATGTATGACAGCGACGAAAACCTATACTACCGCGACAGCAAGTATATATATCCTAAACACACCACAATAAACGGGCTAAAAGACTTCTGGGCTCGTGGCGATGGTTGGGCTTTTGCCACCTTTGCCCGCATACTCGACGAGATGCCTGCCGATGCTCCATATACCGACGAATACACCAAATACTTCCGACTAATGGCCAAGGCACTGAAGAATTGCCAACAGGAAGAGGGCTACTGGACTCGCTCACTCCTCGACCCTACTCATGCGCCAGGCAGAGAGACTTCGGGCACCGCTCTCAACGCTTATGCCTATGCCACAGGTATAAGGCTCGGAATAATCTCGGAGGCTGACTATGGTGAAACCCTCCAAAAGGCATGGCAGTATCTCTCACACATAGCTTATCAGACAAATGGCACCGTGGGCTACATACAGCCTATAGGCGAAAAGGCAGACCCAAACCAGACGTTGTCGGCATCGAGCTATTACGACTTTGGCGTTGGCGCATTCCTTATGGCGGCATCGGCAGTAAGCAAGATTGCTCCCGACACTCCTTATACCGAACCGCTACGTATAACAGGAGCAAGCATAAACAATAGCCACGAAATAGCTATAGAATTTAATGTTGACCCTAACAATAGCGAGGCTACAAATGCAGCAAACTATGCTTTTGACGGAACAGCCATTGCTGCTACCGACATTTCTGTGTATAACAACTTGGCTATAATATCATTGGCAGACAGTATAGACTATGGCATACACACCATAGAAGTAAAGGGCATACGTACCGCCCAGGGAGGAGAGTTGGTTGGCGAACAGACATTTAAGACTATACGCACAGTAGAACTCGACAAACCTCAAACAAACTTCTTGGTAACAGCTATCGGCTCGCAAGAGGGAAACCCATATACCAACGTTGGCGATGGCGACTTGAACACCAGATGGAGCCAAGAAGGATGGGGACAATGGATATGCTTCGATATGACGGAGGCGAAGGATGTGTATGCTGTAGACATGGCATTCTATAATGGCGACAAGCGACAGTTTTATTTCAATATAGAAACTTCTGTCGACAGCATATCATGGCAAACAGTGGCAGAAAACATGGTAAGTAGTGGCATGACCACAGAGATGGAGCGTTTCGCTTTTACTCCTGTTGAAGCAAGGTTTGTAAGGATAGTATGCAACGGCAATAGCCAAAACTATTGGAATAGTCCTACAGAAATACGCATCAGATATAGCTCACCTACCAGCATAGAAAATCTCTCACGCCCTGTCTATAGCTCATCTTCTGCGGCATACGACTTGCAAGGAAGAAGCCTCAACAACTGCAAGAGCGAAGCCAAACACGGCATCGTGATTATTAATGGTAAAAAGATAATCGTTAGAAAATAAGGGCTAAACGCACCTTATACACATCAGTCAATTCCTTAAATATTGCAATATTTGCGGAACGTAATCCAAAAATATTGCAATATTTTTGGATTACGTTCCAAATATATTTAATTTTGCAGCATCAACCAATGTGCTAAGAAATAGCTACAAGGATGATAAAGAATAGAAATTAACCCCAAAAAGAAATGAAACTATGATAGAGCGATTATTACAGAAAGCGATAGAACAACGATTTGGACAAGGTAAAGCCATCATCGTGTTTGGAGCAAGACAGGTGGGCAAGACCACCATGCTAAAGAATATGCTTAAAGAGCGTGAAGATGTGCTATGGATGAATGGTGATGAGCAAGATATCAGAAATCTGTTTGAAAACATTTCATCCACAAGACTAAAAGCTATTATCGGAAAGAATAATATCGTTGTAATAGACGAGGCACAGAGAATAACAGATATAGGCATCGGAATAAAACTGATAACAGACAACTTTCCCAATGTTCAAGTTTTTGCTACTGGAAGTTCATCTTTCGACTTATCAAATAAAGTTAGAGAACCATTAACAGGTAGAAAGTTTGAGTATTTCATGTTTCCTTTATCATTTGCAGAACTTGTAGAACACAATGGCCTATTAGAAGAGAAAAGATTGCTATCCCATCGATTAATCTACGGCAGCTATCCTGACGTTGTTAACAACATAGGTGACGAGCGCATAGTATTAAACGAGTTGGCAGATAGCTACCTTTACAAAGACATATTGATGTTTGACAAGATAAAGAAGAGTGAGAAATTAGTAAAATTGCTTCAAGCTTTAGCTTATCAGATAGGATCAGAAGTTTCGTACAATGAATTAGCTCAAACCTGCGGTATTGACCCTAAGACGGTAGAGAGCTATGTGCAATTATTGGAACAGTCATACATCATCTTCAGATTAGGTTCGTTTAGCAGAAATCTAAGAAACGAATTAAAGTTTGCTCGTAAGATTTACTTCTGGGACTGTGGCATCAGAAATGCCATTATAGGTAATTTCCAAGAGCCTGAGGGGCGTTTAGATACGGGTGCTTTATTCGAAAACTATATTATATCTGAGCGAATAAAGAAATTAAGATATGAAAAGTCATATGCACAAAGTTATTTCTGGCGAACAAGTGCAAAGCAAGAAATAGACTACATTGAGGATATAGATGGAAAAATCTCTGCCTTTGAATTCAAATGGAATCCTAAGCGCAAGGCTACAGTCCCTTTGAGTTTTGCTCGCTCATATTCAGATGCAGAATTCAAGGTCGTAACAAGAGATAATTACGATGAGTTTCTTCTATAGCTAAGGAAATATTAATCACTATCCACAAAAACAAATTTGACAGCAATCATATTTACATTTGATAGTAAGCAAAAGCACATTTGATAGTAAGCAAAGATAAATTTGATAGGAAGCATAAATTGCTCGAAACAGGCTTTTACATCGAACACAGCCTGGTAAAGCATTGAGGTTAAGCGTCTTATAACACGCTACATCCATATTCATAAAACCAGATGCCAATAATTGGCTTTTCTTGCGTTTATCAAGAAAAACCGCAACAAATACCAAGAAAGCTTTTGTAAGCATAATGCCTACAAAAGCTTTTGTTATTTGTATGATAGCGATTAATAAACAACAAAGCTTGTATCTTTGCCGAGCACACACAGAAAAAGGGCTAAGAATTCCGAATGAAATTCTTAGCCCTAAATTATATGTTTGTATTGCTGAATTATTCAGGAGATAATCTCCGATGAGATTTATTTGCCTGTGAGTTTAAGTCCACCCTTAACAGTCATAAACTTCTTAAGGTCGTCCAAAGTGAATACAGGACCATTTGTAGACTTAGCAACCTTGTTTTCTACTACGCGAGTACCAGCCTTAATGTTGTGACGCTTGCTAAGCTCGTCAGTAACCTTAGGAGTAGTGACCTTCTCAGATACCAATGGACCCCACTCGCCATTCGCATTCTGAGACAATACAGCTACATGGTATGTAGTTTCAGGATTTGCATATAAACCTACCTCCTCGTTTCCGTAGACAACATAGTATGAGAGGAACGGATTGCCGAGGATAGCACGCTTCAATGAGTCTTCACCTACACTCCACTCTTCTTCAGTAAAGAGATTTGTAATGTGGCATGCGCACTGGTCGTTTTGTGTAACAGTAACCTCCTGATACCATTGATTATTTTCTTTATTCTTCTTAAAACCACCCAATGCAATAGTAGACTCTGCCACGCCTTCGCCACCAAGTTTAGCTGTTGTTACAGGAATCATGAAATAGTCGGTCAAAGTACCATTCTTATCCCAAGGCTGAACATAGATTTCGTATTCTGTGTTAGGAGTCTCATCTTTCCAAGTGAATGTAGTGTCTTTGCCAGCTTCACCCTTGTAGCCAAATGCATAAACCATTTCGCCGATGTTTGCAAAGCCAAATCTTGCAGCCCACATTTTGAACTGCTGTTCAGCCTCTCCCTTACCAAACAAAGTAACAGCAAAACCACCAACATCGCTATTTGGTTTGAATTTAATGCTAAGAGTTGTAGCTTGAACATCGGTAACTTCATACTTAACCTCAGGAGTACCCTTAATAGGAAGAGCAGGAGTTGTGAAATAAGCCTTTACCATTTCGCAAGGAGTTCCGATTTCATCGTAGCCCAAAGTGATGATTGCATACTCGGTCTTAGGTTGGAATGCGAAATCGAAACCTGTCAAGCCCGCATTTGTAAAATCTTGATTGTAGACATTAGACTTAATCTGATCAAAATAACCTGCGCATGCAGCATCGTTAGTCAAAACGTCAGCAATAGGCTTAGTAACACATGTTATCTTGTAAGATTTACAGCTCTCTGAACGAGTAACGGCGAGAGTGACAGAATCCTTAGTATTTTCATCTTTTTTGATAGCAACATCCTTGATTTCAATGTCTGCAGCTACACGACCATCGATTTGATGGAAGAACATGCTATCGAGGTTGTTGATAGCGTATGGATGAATATATCCACCCTTATCGCGGATGACCAAACGGTTAAGGTCTGTATTCTGTGCATATACTGAAAGACAAGCTACTGCACAAAGTATAAGTGTAAAAAACTTCTTCATAATATTATAATGTCAATTTTAATGTTTTGTTGTTTACTTTAAGAATGTACACTCCACGACCGAGGTTGCTCAAGTCGATGTCAGCACCATTCCATCCCTTGCGCTGGTCAACAATCTGACCGTTTGCGCTATAGATAGCCACTGTAGCAGTCTTGCTGCTGTCCCATCCCTTTACGCTAACAATGTTGCCACGGCGTAGGAGAGAGAGGTTGCCACCGAGTGTAGACACTTGAGGTTTGATGGCTGTTGCCTGATCGACGAACTTGATGCTCTGAATTTTAGTCAAGTCGATAGCATTGCGCTGAGTAGTATAAAAAACTAACGACTTGTTTTCAAACGTCACCTTCTCGACCTTGTTGATGTCGAATGTCCAATATTTGCCATCTTCGCCGTATGCTACCATACTTGTTTGGGCAGACATGCTTCCGAAAGCTAATGTAGAGACAAACAACATGCTTAATAGTCTTTTCTTATTCATAAGCCAATTGCTTTAAGGTTGTTATTTTATTGTTAAAGCTGCAAAATTATACAAAATAAATAAAACCGCAAAACAAAAAGCCACTTTTCTTCAACAAAACATACCTTTTTATCAAACATGCCGCTAATACATAGTTATAATTATACCTATTTATATAATAAGGAAAGAAATCAGATGCCTAACTGACAGCAAAGTTTAAATAAATTAATCTTTGCTGACGATTTTGGACACAATGGCATCATGGCATGAGGAATATGCCAATGGGCACGCATATTGCCTATACTTAGGTGTAATCGGAAGCCCCCGAGAACGAGGGTGGAGGGTTACGAACAACATTAAAAAAACAACAAATTTAAAATAGGAGGTTATTATGTTACCAGTAATGAGTTCAAACAATTGGTTCCCAACAATGTTCGATGATTTCTTCAACAACGATTGGATGCCTAAGATGAAAGCTACAGCGCCAGCAGTTAACGTAAAGGAAGATGCTAAGGCATACGTTATGGAGTTGGCTGTTCCTGGTATCAAGAAAGAATATTGCAGAGTTTGCATCAACAACGATGGCAACTTGGAAGTAACTATAGAAAACAAGATGGAACACAAGGATGAGGACAAGAAAGAGCACTATTTGCGTCGCGAGTTCTCATATTCTAACTATCAGCAAGTATATGTTCTTCCTGAGGATGTTGAGAAAGACCATGTAACAGCAGCAGTTGAGAATGGTGTTCTCGCCATCACAATGCCTAAGAAGACTAAGGAAGAAGAGAAGAAAGCCTTGCGTCAGATTGAGATTGGCTAATCTGTTCATGATTGGATATTTGGTTAAATTGGTTAGTCACAGTTAGACATAGGTGAATTGGAGGCAAGCAGTCCCACAAGGATTGCTTGCCTTTTTTGTGTTTGTAGAATAAATGTGCAATAGCAAAAATAAACTGATTATTTGGAAGTTTAGGAAATAATTGATATATTTGCGCAATAATGACAAGCTTTTACGAAGTATGAACAAGATTAGATATATCAACTTATGCATTGTTGAGTTCGGAAAGAAATACGGAATGCCAGCAGCTATGGCTTTTAATTACCTAAAAAGATTTAAAGCTTTGGAATTCATAGACAAAAACTATGAAGCAGAGCATCTTCTTCCTCTTGCCGACACTCTGAAAGACATGAGCACATATTGCAGAAGAAATGGAGGGACTGTCGGATGAAATTGTATCATGGTACGAATATAGACTTTACAGCCATTGATATTCAAAAATGTAAACCCAACAAAGATTTTGGCAGAGGTTTCTATCTTACGGATATCAAAAAGCAAGCCTTAAACATGGCTGTAAGAAGATGTGACATAGAAAATAATGGTACACCCATAGTATTAGAATATGAATTTGACGAGAATGCTTTAACGAGCGGCGAACTAAAAGTTAAAAACTTTGAAGGCGTATCTAAAGAATGGGCAAAATTCATAATTCAGAACAGGCAGGCCAAAGGAAAACGTATGCATGAGTACGACATTGTTATCGGTCCTATTGCCGATGATGGCGTAGTATATCAAATAAACCTTTATATGCAACATTTTATAACTATAGAACAACTTGTTCAAGGATTGACATATAAGAAATTGAATAGACAATATTTCTTTGGTACAGAAAAAGCCATTGCAAAACTTAGACGTATATGAGAACTACAAAAAAGCAACAACAGTTTATCATAAATTGCGACGTAGAAGAGATTGTATCTTTTCTTCAAGAAGATTATGGCATGAGCACTATCGAAGCTTTTGATACTATTTATAATTCTAAAACTTACGAAAAGCTTATCAATGTAGATAATGGATTATTTATTCAAAGTCCATTATATATTTACGAATATCTAAAAAAGGAAATAAATACTTCTTGTTAGATTATTATATAAAGGTAAGCTGCACTCGGGAATGAAAAGAAAACTTCGTATTTCTTTGTCATTGCACAAAATAGGCTACACTCGACAATGTGTGAGCGAGCTCACATTGCTCTCGTTTGCACTATTTTTCCACTCGTTTAGATAAATTTCTCACGCTCAAGAATGCAAATGCATTTGCATTCTCTTCGCTTAATCAAAATTTTGCATTACCTTTGCAAGCAGATTGGCAATAATGCCAACATATTGATAAACAAAAGAACTAAAGATAATATCACTATGAACAACTTGAAAAAAGACTTTGCATCACGCCTTTTGAAGGTAAAGGCCATTAAGCTTCAACCAAACGACCCTTTCACATGGGCAAGTGGATGGAAATCTCCTTTCTATTGCGACAACCGCAAGACATTGGCTTATCCAGAGCTTAGAACTTTCGTTAAGCTTGAACTCGTACACGCTGTGCTCGAGAACTTTAGCGAGGCAGAGGCTGTGGCTGGTGTTGCTACTGGTGCTATCGCTCAGGGTGCATTGGTTGCCGACGCTCTCGGTCTTCCTTTCTCTTATGTACGTTCGAAACCAAAGGATCATGGTATGGCAAACCTCATCGAAGGCGAAGTGAAGCCTGGTATGAAGGTTGTTGTTGTTGAAGACTTGATTTCTACTGGTGGTAGCTCATTGAAGGCTGTAGAGGCTTTGCGCCAGGCTGGTTGCGAGGTTGTTGGTATGGTAGCATCATATACCTATGGTTTCCCAATAGCAGAGAAGGCTTTCGCTGACGCTAACGTAAAGCTCATCACTCTTACCGACTATGAGCATGTAGTGGCTCAGGCTTCAGAAACTGGCTATATCGCAGAGAGCGACATCGAGGTTTTGAACGAGTGGCGTAAGGATCCTGCTAACTGGAAGAAATAAGGAATATGGCAACATTCGAAAGTTCTGTAAGACAGATTCCACATTCTCAGCAAGCAGTTTACAATATGCTCTCTGACCTCAGCAACATAGACAGAGTGAAAGACCGCATACCTGCCGACAAGCTCAACGACCTCACTTTCGATGCCGACAGCATGTCGATATCTACTCCTATGGGAGCGGTAAAGCTGAAGATTGTAGACCGCGAAGAACCAAAATGCATAAAGTTTGAGACGGAGAAGAGTCCTCTGCCATTCAATTTCTGGATTCAGATATTGCCAGTTACAGACACTACATGCAAAATGAAGCTCACCATAAAGGCTGAGCTAAACCCATTTATCAAGGGCATGGTATCGAAACCTCTGCAAGAGGGTATCGAAAAGATTGCTGATGCCCTGCAAATGATTAATTACGCTTAAACCAATGGCAAACAAACTTTGGGAAAAGAATTACGAGATAAACCACGAGATTGAAAGATTTACCGTGGGCAGAGACCGCGAGATGGATTTGTATCTTGCCAAGTATGATGTGCTCGGCTCTATGGCTCACATCACTATGCTCGAATCTATAGGCTTGCTCGAGAAAGAGGAACTAAAGCCTCTGCTCGATGAGCTAAAGAATATCTATGAGCTTTGCGAAAAGGGCGAGTTTGTGATAGAAGACGGTATAGAGGATGTACACTCGCAGGTGGAGTTGATGCTGACTCGCAAACTTGGCGACATGGGCAAAAAGATACACTCTGGACGCTCACGCAACGACCAGGTGTTGGTAGACCTCAAGCTCTTCACACGCCATCAGCTCAAGGAGATTGCTGATGCTGTAAAGGTGCTCTTCGACGAACTTTTGCAGAAGAGCAACCAATATAAAGAGGTGTTGATGCCAGGCTACACACATCTGCAGATAGCTATGCCTTCGTCTTTCGGCTTGTGGTTTGGCGCTTATGCCGAGAGCCTTGCCGACGATATGCTATTCCTACAGGCTGCATACAAGATGACCAACCGCAATCCGCTTGGTTCGGCAGCAGGCTATGGCAGCTCATTTCCTCTGAACCGCACCATGACAACCCAACTCTTGGGCTTCGACTCAATGGATTATAATGTGGTATATGCTCAGATGGGACGTGGCAAGATGGAACGCAATGTGGCTTTTGCCCTTGCTTCGGTTGCTGGCACATTGGCAAAGATGGCTTTCGATGCCTGCATGTTCAATAGCCAGAACTTCTCGTTCGTAAAACTTCCAAAGGAATGTACCACAGGTTCAAGTATCATGCCTCACAAGAAGAATCCTGATGTGTTTGAGCTTATCAGAGCTAAATGCAACAAGATTCAGGCTCTGCCTCAGCAGGTGATGATGATAATGAACAATCTACCAGTAGGCTACTTCCGCGACTTGCAGATTATAAAAGAGGTATTCTTGCCTGCTTTCGACGAGTTGGCAGACTGCTTGCAGATGGCAGCATATATCATCAACAAGATTGAGGTAAACGAGCATATTCTCGACAACCCTATGTACGACCCTATCTTCTCTGTAGAAGAGGTAAACCGCCTTGCTGCAGCAGGCATGCCTTTCCGCGACGCATATAAGAAGGTAGGACTGGAGATTGAGGCAGGCACATTCCATGCCAACCACAACATCCATCATACCCACGAGGGTTCTATCGGCAATCTGTGTAACGACGAAATTAATGCCTTGATGAACAATGTGCTCAAAGGCTTCAATTTCGAAAGAATGACAGAGGCTGAGAAGAAACTGTTGGAAAGGTAAAAAAGTAAAAAGGTAAAAAGGTAAAAAGGTAAAAGGGTAAAAGGGTAAAAAGATAAAAGGGGATAAAATGATGAGAAAAATCATTTTTAGTATATCTACATTAATTCTGACTCTCCTCACGGCGACATTTGCGTCGTGTGGAGAGGCGGAATTTGAATATAGTTCTGCTCCATGCTACCTCATCATTGATAACAGTCTGCACCACGATGCCACATTGGCAAATGCACTGACCCGATATTCTAACACCTTCGTCACTATCACCATTAAAACAAAGTCGGGAGCACGCTATTTCTCGTTTACCAATAATGTGGGCAAACATACCGAATCGATATTCAACGCTTACGACGAGCGACGTAGCTTGCTTTTGGGTTATAATGGAGGACTGATAGTAGGCTTTGGAAATTCGGTTGATGGAATTTTGTATGCCTACGACCATGAATGTCCAAACTGCTTCGACCCAAATATGCTACCATTAAAGAGCCGACCATTGTCGGTATCAGAGAATGGAATTGCTAAATGTGGGTATTGCAAACGCCAATACGACCTCAACAACCGAGGTATTATTTCGCAAGGCGACAAAGGCAAAAAAATGACCAGATATAACTGTCATGCCACCGATCCATACGGAATATTGACCGTAAACTAAGGAAATAAAGGCATTTTCAGAGCTAACAGAAGCAGAAATCCTTAAATTGTGTAAATTCCTTTGGTGCTTTCAATAATAACTTATACCTTTGCACTTAATAATTATTAACCATGCCTTGCCGCAATGGTGGAATTGGTAGACACGAGGGACTTAAAATCCCTTGGCCAGTAATGGCTGTGCGGGTTCGAGTCCCGCTCGCGGCACTTTCGAAAATCTTTTTTTTATTTTAATATGCGCAAGAATATTTTCTATGTATTGTCAGCATGCTCATTATTTGTATTAGCATCATGCTCTAAAATGGGTCCTTTGTCGGCTGACAATTTTACTGTAAATCCAGTTCCACTTGAAACACAGGGCGGTCAGGTTCCTGCAACTATCAACGGTACATTCCCAGCAAAGTACATGAAGAAGAAGGCTGTTGTTACTGTAACTCCAGAACTTCGATATGCTGATGGTAAGGTTTCTCGTGGCGATGCAGCTACTTTCCAGGGTGAGAAGGTTATGGGCAACGACCAAACTATATCTTATAAGGTTGGTGGACGCTATAATATGAAGACCAGCTTCACATTTAAGCCTGGCATGGAGAAGAGTGATATGTATCTCACCTTCGACGCAAAGGTTGGCAAGAAATTGGTTGAAATTCCTGCAGTAAAGGTTGCTTACGGTGTAGTTGCTACATCTGAGCTTTATCGCAAGACTTTGCTCAACGGCAATTCATGCTTAGCTCCTGACACATTCCAGCGTGTTAACGAAAAGAAGCTCGAGGCTAACATCAAGTTCCTCGTAAACCAGGCTAACCTCCGCAAGAGCGAGTTGAAGAACAACTCTGTTCAGGAGTTCGTTAAGATGCTTAAAGAGATAAATGCAGACCGCGAGGGTCTCAACGTTAGAAACGTAGAAGTTTTGGCATACGCATCTCCAGAGGGTGGTTTCGAATTCAACGATAAGCTTGCAAGCAAGCGTCAGTCAAATAGTGAAGACTATGTAAAGAAGCAGCTCAAGCAAACTAAGGTTGATGCTAACGTTGCAGCACGCTATACCGCTCAGGACTGGGATGGTTTCCAGCAGCTCGTACAGGTTAGCAACATCCAGGATAAGGAAGTTATCCTCCGCGTACTCTCTATGTACAAGGATCCAGAGGAGCGCGAGCAGCAGATTCGCAACATGAGCGCGGTTTTCCGTGAGCTTGCTGATGGCATCTTGCCAGAGTTGCGTCGTTCACGTCTCATCATCAACTACGAGACAATCGGTCGCAGCGACGATCAGATTCATGAGCAGTATGCTAAGGACGCAGCACAGCTTTCTCCAGACGAACTTCTCTATGCAGCAACTCTCGAAGAGTCTGACGCTAAGAAGAAGGAGATCTATGAGACAACAACAAAGCTCTATGATAAGGACTATCGTGCATACAACAACCTTGCAGCTCTTGCTTTCGCTGAGGGCAACGACGCTAAGGCTAAGCAGTATATAGAGCAGGCTTTCAAGTGCAACGCTAAGGCTCCTGAGGCTAACGGCATCCTCGCACTCTTGGCTCTCAAGAATGGTGAGTTGGAGCAGGCTGAAACAAGCTTGTCAAAGGCTGTTGACGCACAGGACTTCAACACCGTACTTGGTAACCTCAACATTGCAAAGGGCAACTATGCTCAGGCAGAGCAGAACTTCGACGACGCTACTTGCAACAGCGCTGCTTTGGCACAGATTCTTAACAAGAACTATGCAAAGGCTTCTTCTACACTCCGCGCTATCAAGAATCGTGACGCTATGACAGAGTATCTTACAGCCATCGTAAATGCTCGTCAAGGCAACACAACAGATGCTGCCAGCGCATTGAAGCTTGCCATCCAGAAAGATCCATCTTTGGCTGCTTATGCTGCCAACGACATCGAACTGGCTAAGGTTAGCAAGTAATCATTGTCGAATGACAAAACATCTTACATATCTTATATTACTCACCCTGGTTTTGGTATCATGTGGAGTCGACGGAAAGCATTTCAAGCTTGAAGGACGATTCCTGCACCTAAACCAGGGTGAGTTCTATGTTTACAGCACTGATGGCTTGCTGGATGGCATAGACACCATAAAGGTTGAGGGCGGAAGATTCGCCTACGAGATACCTTGTGAGGAAGAAGGAACGCTGGTTATGGTGTTTCCTAACTTCTCTGAGCAACCCGTGTTTGCAAAACCTGGCAAGACGGTAGAGATAAAAGCTGACGCCTCGCACCTTAAGGAACTTGAAGCTGAAGGCACCGACGAGAACAAGCTCATGACGGCTTTCCGCAAGCAGATATCCAACATGTCGCCTCACCAGGCAGTTGAGGTTGCTGCAGAATTCGTTAAGCATAACCCTAATTCGGAAGTGTCGACATGGCTCATCAGAAAGTATTTCATTTTAACTCCAAAGCCCGACTATGTAAAGGCTAAACAGCTGACAGACTTGATGATAGCAACACAACCAAAGAATGGTAAGCTCGTAAATCTGCAACAGGAGTTGAAAGGCTTATCAGCAACTTCTACTGGTAAATCGTTGCCTACATTTACTGCCACCGACATCAATGGCAATAAGATCACACAGGCTTCGGTTGCAAAGTCGCCTATGGCGGTGATATTCCTTTGGGCATCATGGAACTATGAGAGTACCGACATGCAGACACAGCTGAAAAGACTGAAAGCAGCAAAAGGTAATGGTCTCTCGGTAATAGGCATCTGTATAGACCCGTCAAAATCAGAGATGCAGCAATCTCTTCGTCGTGATTCAATCTCTTGGCCTACTATCAACGACGGCATGATGTTTGACACCAAGGTTGCCAAGCTGTTGGGATTATCACAAGTGCCTTCCAACATCTTGCTAAAGAATGGTAAGATTGTTGGGCGCGACCTAAGAATGAACGAACTAAAAGAAAAGATAGAAAACTAAGTTGGTATAAAAAACCTACTTAATCACTAACCCAGAAACACTACTTATGCTCGTAAAATCATATAGCGCAGCCGTCAACGGAATGGAAGTTACGACTGTCACCATAGAGGTAAGCATAGTACCCGGCGTGATGTACCATTTCACAGGTCTCGGTGACGAAGCTGTGAAAGAAGGTCGCAACCGTATTGCTGCAGCTCTGCAAAGCAACGGCTTCCTATTTCCACGCAAAGACACAACAGTAAACATGGCTCCTGCCGACTTGCGCAAAGAAGGTAGTAGCTTCGATTTGCCATTGGCAATAGCACTATTAGCAGCCGATGAAAAGATTGACGGAACAAACCTTGCAAGCTATATGATGGTTGGCGAGCTTGGTCTTGACGGTAGATTGCAACCAGTAAAAGGAGCTCTGCCCATTGCTATTAGGGCAAGGGCAGAGCATTTCAAAGGTCTTATCGTACCTAAAGCCAATGAGCGCGAGGCTGCCGTAGTAAACAACCTTGAGGTTTATGGCATGGAGAATATCATGCAGGTGATAAGCTTCATCACTGGTCAGCAACACTTCTCGCCAATGGTCATCGACACTCGCAAGGAGTTTTACGAGCAACAATATAAATTCGACCTCGACTATGCCGACGTGAAAGGTCAAGAGAATGTGAAGCGTGCTCTCGAAGTGGCTGCAGCTGGCGGACATAATCTGATTATGATAGGTCCTCCTGGTAGTGGTAAGAGTATGATGGCTAAACGTTTACCTTCTATTCTTCCTCCTTTGTCGCTTGCCGAAAGTCTTGAGACAACGCAGATACATAGCGTGGCTGGCAAACTATCAAAGAATTCTTCACTTATATCTCAGCGCCCATTCCGAAGCCCTCACCATACTATATCTGAAGCCGCTTTGGTAGGTGGTGGCATCAATCCTATGCCTGGCGAGATTAGTCTTGCACATAATGGAATTCTTTTTGCAGACGAATTGCCAGAATTTTCAAAACACACTCTCGAAGTACTTCGTCAACCTCTCGAAGACAGAGTAATCACTATAAGCAGGGCGAAATATAGTGTGGAATATCCCTGCAACTTCCAGTTCATAGCCTCTATGAACCCTTGTCCTTGTGGATATTATGGCGACCCAACGCATCGCTGTGTATGCACTCCCGGACAAATACAGAAATACATGAATAAGATTAGCGGTCCGCTTCTTGACCGTATCGATATACAATGCGAGATTACTCCTGTGCCATTCAAGGATATTTCGCAGGCTGCTCCAGGCGAACCAAGTGCAACGATAAGAGAAAGGGTTATTGCAGCTCGCCAAATTCAAGAACAGAGATACAAAGATATAAAAGGCATACATTGTAATGCACAAATGACGGAACGCATGATTCATCAATATGCCGAACCAGATGCTGATTCGGTAGAAGTATTGCGCTCTGCTATGGAACGTCTATCTCTCTCTGCACGTGCCTACAGCCGTATTCTAAAGGTTGCCCGCACCATCGCCGACCTTGATGGTAGCGAGAAGGTACAGCTTCCTCATATAGCCGAAGCCATAGGCTATCGCCAACTCGACCGAGGCGACTGGGCTGAGAGAGGAATGTATTCTTAAAAGGTAAAAGGGTAAAAAGGTAAAAAGGTAAAAAAGTAAAAGAGAGAAATGGAAGCTTTGCTTTTGCGATTAATTTTTACCATATAAAAAAAGACAAGTATGAATAATCCAATAGAAATATATCGTTCACAAGATGGAAGCATACAACTTAATGTAAAGTTGGAAAATGAGACAGTTTGGTTGACACAAAGCCAGATGGCTGAACTATTTAATGTTGACAGAACATCTATTGTTCGTCATATCCGTAATATATATAAGTCAGAGGAACTTGAAGAAAATTCAACCTGTGCAAAAAATGCACAGGTTCGAATTGAAGGACAACGCCAGATATTGCGTGAGATTCCATATTATAATTTGGACATGATAATTTCTGTTGGCTACAGAGTAAATAGCAAGAATGCTACATCATTCCGCCGCTGGGCCACCACCATCCTCAAGCAATACATTATCAAAGGCTATGCCATCAACCAACAGATAAAACTCGAGCGCTACAACGAACTTAAAGACGTTGTACGCCTTATGTCTCGTGCCATTGGTTTACAGGAAAAGGTTAGTTAATCAATAAACACAACCAATAGATACACATAGAAAAACAACAAAATATGAAATCTTCAATAGAAAATCTTTATTCTCTCGATGGCAGAGTGCCTGTAGGCAAAGCATTGCCATTCGGTCTTCAGCACATCCTTGCGATGTTTGTTAGCAACATCACACCTATCATGATTCTATCGAGCGCCATTGGCCTCGATAGTGCTGTTAGCGCTATGCTGATACAAAACTGTATGATTATAGCAGGTATCGGCACATTGGTACAGCTATATCCAATATGGCGCATAGGCTCACGATTGCCTATTGTAATGGGAATATCATTCACATTCCTATCGCTATCCATAAGCATTGCCAGCGTATATGGCATGGGCACGCTGATAGGAGCCGTCATTATTGGTGGTTTGATAGAAGGAGTGCTCGGACTCTTTGCCAAATATTGGGTTAAGCTCATTCCACATGTTGTAGCAGCAACGGTAGTAACAGCCATCGGCTTTTCGCTTCTTCCTATTGGTGCAAACTCTTTTGCTGGAGGTCAGGGCGCACCCGACTTCGGTAGCCTCAACAACTGGATTGTGGGCACCACCACCCTATTGGCATGCCTCTTATGCCAAGTCTTTGCCAAAGGTTTTCTTCGTTCGCTCTCCGTTCTCGTTGGTCTTATCGTAGGCTACATCCTTGCTTGCGCCATGGGAATGGTAAACTTCAGCGGCATCGCAGAACAACCTGCAATAGCATTGCCAACATTGTTGCCTTTCACTCCAGAGTTTAATATTGGTGCCATTCTTTCGGTTGCAGCCGTTTATCTTGTATCAGCAACAGAAACTATTGGCGACACATCAGCACTTTGCAATAGCGCTTTAGGCAGAAACCCTCATAAAGTAGAAATGGGAAAAGCCATCAGTTGCGATGGTTTCGTGAGTAGCTTATCTGGTATCTTTGGCTGTACTCCTATCACCTCGTTTAGTCAGAACGTAGGACTTGCAGCCATGTCGAAGGTAGTAAATCGTTTCACCATAGCCATAGGAGCGATAATAATGATTATCGGTGGTATATTCCCTGTTATCGGCTATGCGCTAACGACGATTCCTCAGGCAGTACTTGGTGGATGCACCATAATGATGTTTGGTAGCATTCTGTATGCCGGCTTCGGCATGATGGCTCGTAGCGGATTCTCTCAGCGCAATATGATCATCGTGAGTCTTTCGCTCAGCGTAGGTCTTGGTTTCACCCAAGCCACAGGCATGTTCAATATCTTCCCAGAGATTGTTCGCACCGTCTTTGCCGACAACTGCGTAGCCGTAGTATTCCTCCTTGCAGTAGTGCTCAACCTACTCTTGCCAAAGAAAGATTTGGAGTAAATAACAAATAACGACTATACTGACAATTAAAGACAATTCCTTGCTTATACAATAGCGAAAAGCGTATAAGTAGACTAAAAATAAATCGTGTGTACACGCTGTCGACAATATGTTACGACAAACGATGTACACACGATATTTTTTATATTTACCGTTAGGCTCCAACCCATTATATATAGGTGGTGAGCCTAACGGATTATTTCAATTTAGGAATTATTCCCAAACATCAAACGACTTAGAGTAACCCTCAGCTTCATGTCCAGGCTGATAATCGTCAGCTATAGAATTCTTTTCTGAAGAGGTACCTACTGTAGGAAGACCATTACCTGGGGTCACATTTAGAGATGCTGCTATTATGTTAGCAAGTTCTATTTTCTCAACTGTTATTGTTGGAACTATATATTTTTTCATTGTTATAATCTTTTATTTGTTATTATTTCTTAATGATTTTCTTACCATTCTTGATAACCAAGCCCTTATAGCTATTAGCTACACGCTGACCAGCGATATTGTATGTTTCCCCCTCGATGTTGCCATTTACGGTATTGAGCTTCAAACCTGTGGTCTGACCATCGATAACGAGGTTCAACTGCTTAGCAGCTGCAGATGTGTTAGCCTTGATATAAGCACGGAAAGCCTTGATCTTGTATGAATCGCCAGTCTCAGTCTTCCACCACTTATCTGCATAGAGCATATAGTCATCGTTAACGAGATTGTATGGCTTATAGCTACCTACGAAGCTATAGCTTGTACCATCAGTTTTAGGCTTAGCCGCAACGAGAGTTACGCCATCAAATGTGTATGTATTCTCAGCACTTACAGTAGCAGGCTTAATCAATACAGGTACATTAGCCTTGACATCTTCAGTTGTTGTAAAGTTGATTACTTCACCTTCATCATTGCTATAAGTAGCTATCTTTACTCCTTCACCGAATATTTCCTTAACCTTATCTGCAGAAACTGAGAATGGCAATACCAAAGTGTTCCACTTCTCAGCTTTGAGTGTACGCTCCAAAGTAACATCAGCAACCTTAGCCTTAATAGTATTGTCAGCAGCTTCATTAAGAGTTACAGCATCGAGGTTGCCAAGGCGAACGAGACGAACATCACCAAAGCTGAACCAGCCAGACTGCTTTACGTTAGGCATATTAGCAACTTCAATCTTTACTTTACCATCTGCTCCAACAGTAAACTCTGCTGTATAGTCATTCCATCCACGGTCAAAGACACCACCTGTATTACCTATTTCATTGATATCAACCTTTTTCTCATCGTTTATCAAGAGATATAGGTTAAAATTGCTCTGAGCACGAGCCTTTATGGTTACGATATACTTACCTGTAGCAAGACCAGTAACTTCTTGATAAACATGTTGACGATTGGCATCATCATTATTATAATCATAATAGGAACTGCCATTTGACCAATTGCTATTTGTCCAAGTTTCATTATTTATAGTTTGCAATCTGCCACCTTCAACTTCTGATGTCCATCCTTTATCTGATTCTGTAAAAGTAGGATTTTCAACCTTGTCAGTACAATCAACAGCACCCTCTACACCTTCAGCCATACCATTGCTCTCTACGTAAGCACGGCGAGCAGCTATAATATCTTTAGCCTTAGCTTCTGCATCTGTAGCATCTGTAGGAATTGCATCCTTAGATTTTGTGAATGCTGTATACTTATCCTTTGATGCATAAGCAAGTTCTTCCTGTTCAAGTTTCTTTGCATCTACGAGAGCCTGATATTTAGGTTGTGCAGCTGTGAAAGCTGTTGTGCATTCTTGGATATTTTTTGTTGCAGCATCTATAGATTCCATAGTTGTGCCCTTATCGACATTAAGAGCTGCATTAAGCTTAGTTAGTTCATCACCTGTAACTACCTTATTTGCTTCTACTGCAAGAGCTGCATTAGCTGCTTCTACAGCTTGATTGTATACTGTAAGACTTGCATCAACAGAAGGCTTAGCCATTACTGTATAGTCACCAAAACTTGCCCAATTGCGTATTGCGTTAGCACCTGCTTCAATTTCAAATGTAATCTCAGTATCTGCATCCAAAGTAAATGGTACAAAACGCCATTGCCATCCCCATCCATTATTATTGTTTGCGAATTGATCATTAGAGTCGAAGCTTGCTGTACCATCAGTAGTAATACCCAGACCTACATTGCCATTAGGGAAATTAGATACTTCACCGACAAGTGTCTCGCCATTCTTTACAGAAAGCTTCATAACAGCATTTGCCGACTTACGACCAGCAGCCTTGAAAACATATTCACCAGCAGGCAAAGTCAAAGTCTGCTTACAAGTCATAGTCCAGTTATCCGAGTTGTAACCTTTACCATCTTTATCAATTTGATTCAGATAATCGCTAGTTTTTCCACTCCAATGTTCGTTATTGAATTTAGTAGCACCAGTAGTTGTCCATTCGCCAAGTTCGATAGCAGCTGTATAGTTTTTTGTAGCTGCATTATATTCTTCAACATTAAGAGTCTTCAATGCCTCTGTAGCCGCTTCTGCAGTAGTCGGAGCTACAACCGTTAAGCCCAACTTTTCAGCAACAGCAGCCTCTTCTGCATAATTATCATAAGCAGTTTTGGCAGATGTAAATGCAGATATGGCAGATTCAAGATTACTTATTGCAGCTTCAAGCGCACTCTTTGTTTCTTCTGGTGTAGACTCTTTTGCATCAGAGAGTGATTTACGCTCTTCACCTACAACATTTTTATACTCATCATTATTTAAGAGTTCTTCCGCGCTACTCTTCAAGGTAGTTATTTGCGCGAGCAATGTAGTTGGGTCAAAACCAAAGTAAGACAATGTCCAATTATCGCAAGCTATCCAGTTAGCGTATGTTCCCAACTGCTTACCATCAGGAGAACCAACACCCTTGAAGCCAATTGTCAAATTACCATCCTCAACTTTAACCGTAGCTGTTCTATATTCTGCACCTGCCTCTGGTACAAAAGATTTATTTTCAGTGTTTGCCCAATCCATATCGGTAGCTTCGCCAGATACGCCATAGAACCAAACGCCATGCTCATTATCAATATAGTAAGGACCTCCATGTTTCTTATTCTGATATTTTTGCGCAGTTTGTTTTCCTCCCTGCATAGTTGCCATAATAGCAGCTTTAACAGTATATTCACCTTTTGGAAGATTTGTCAACTTCTGAAAAACATCAAAATTCTTTTGATTATAAGAACCGTTACCGGAATCTTTCCATTTCTCTAAGAAACCTCCATTAAAGTTCTTTTGCGAAGATTTTTGACTTTGGAAATTATTTCCATCACCACCCTCACAGGTCCATCCATTAATATTAGAATCAAAGTTCGGATTGACAATCTTTGCAGTAACGTCAACAGTATTAGCGTTCTTAAAAGTAGCCATAGCATACTCTATAGCATCTATGGCAGCATTAATATCAACAATTTCTGTTTTATCAGAATTTGATTTTATAGCAGCGTTTAATTCATCTGCCTGTTTTGCCCAATCCTTATTTTCATTATAAAGAGATGTAGCCTTACTAATAAGAGAAGGATAATAAGAGCTACCATCATAAGTTAATTTAAATTCATCAATACCGATCTTAAAATTATCATCCTTTCTATCTGCAGTAATTGTTATTGTTGCATATTTTTGACCTTCGGCAATTTCAAAATCTATATTATAGTCAGCCCAAGCAGCTTCGTCTTTAGTAGATAAATAGATGTCTGCTTTTTTATCACCAACTGTCACATTAAAAATACAATTACCTTTTTTCTTATAGCCTGTAGCAGAAAAAGACAGAGTATATTTACCAGGCTTTAAATCTCTAAGGGTCTGACGAAGATAAAGAGTTGAATTAGCCCAGCGCATACGAGCGAAATATGATTTTCCATTCTTCGCAGCCCATTTTTTTCCATCTTGATTTAAATTGTCTGCGACATAAGTCATTCCGTTGTTATCAGAATTATCTTGATACCACTCTACGCTCCAACCTTCTGGTTTTTGTACACCACGTCCATCATTTTTTATTTGTAAGAACTGAGTAGACGCACCCTCAAAACCAGGGTTCTTGATGTACTGTTCCGTCACATCAGTTTGTGCCACAGCACTACCCCCCCCTATAGCCAATAGCAGGGAAGCCATCAATAGTTTGTAATGTTTCATAATTTAGGTGTTATTGTTATTAGTTAAAAAATCGTACTTTATTTACAGTAGCTATCAGGTATAATGTCAATGTGTATCTTTAAACAACAAAGGCATAATGAATAGTTATTGGGAGCAAAGTTATACAAAAGTTTAATTAAGTCCAAACTTTTATTGTATTTTTTTAATTATATTTGTGTATTTGGTACATTTGCCGTAACCATTTGGGTATTAGCGCTTGCGTTTCACGCTTGATGGATTTTAATCATCTGAACAGAATCGGAATTTAATCGGATGGGATAAATTAGACAGAACATAAACGGATGGAACGGATAATGGAGTTACAGATGCTATACGCGGTGTATTTGTAAAACGCAAGCAAGAGATAATATAAAAAGATACCTGTAGGTCTAAAAAAAATAAACCGAGATACCTGGTTGTTGTTTTAAAAATAAACCAAGATAAAAGAGGAATTATTCCATCGAAATAGGCTCAGACAATGATTCTCCCCAAAAGATATAGGGGACAACAACGACCTATCTGGAAAGGAGCATGGAATATAGTTGGCAACGGCACCTGCTATGACTGTCATATTGCTATATTTACACATATTATTGCAAATATATTGATATTTATTTCAATTATTTAATAATAATATGTAACTTTGCAGCATTACCTAGTAATTAACATAATTATCATATAACAACAACACTAAAATCAGAAAGCTTATGAAAAGACGTTTACTCTTTACATTTGCCACTCTTCTCGCCCTATTGCCTTACGTAGGGCTAGCAGCCACAACAACGTGGTCGTTTGAGTGGAACACAAGCAAAACTAAAGGTGGACAGGGTTTCTACAACTTTGGCTCAAGCAAGGTTGAGAAAGATGTATACACCACAGAACTAAACGGAGTGCAATGGAACATTTCGTCAGAAGGCACCTATATCTACGCCTATACTTCGACTATGGGACAGTATATCGGTAGCGCGTCGGAGGCTCCAAGCAGTTCTACCCTTTGGACTACGGGCTTTGCAGGAAAGATTAAGGACGTAAAGGTTACTGCCCGCGTAAAAGATGACAAAAAAGCTGGCAATGTGGCTGTTGCCGTGAATGGCAAAGACTATCTCTGCGATGGCAATGCCAAGGCATCGCTAACAGGTACTCTCGCTGAATATGCATTTACCATCGACGATGCCGATATGCAAGAGGGAAAACTCGAGATAAAGCTCAACCAAACGAGCGAAGAGAAGGGACCTCTGTATATATATAAGGTAGTGGTAGACTACGAGGTTGCCACATCTGGTGTTCCTGCTCCTGTATTCACTCCGGCTGCAGGCACCTACGATGTAGCACAGCAGGTGGCTATTGCTGCCGAAGGTTTGGATGCTGGTACCTACACCATATATTATACTACCGATGGTAGCAACCCACGTCTTGCCGACGGCACTCGCAAGGCTTATACCGAACCTATCGACATTGCCGAGACTACAACCCTAAAGGCTATCGTTGCCAAAGGCGAAGAACAGAGCGAAGTGGCAGAGGCTAACTACGTGATACGCAAGAATCCACAGATTAAATTCAACGAAAAAGAAATCACTCTGCTTTCGGGCGACGAAGGATATTCCGACTTGCTGAATCCTAACAAGCTGTCGCCAATCACCTATAAGTCGTCTAACTGGATGGTATGCTCGGTAGACAAATATGGTGCCTTGTCTTCATCATACGTTAAGGAAGATTCAAAGGCTATCATCACCGCTACCTTTGCAGGCGACAACACCTATTATCCTCTTACCGACACACTTACAGTATACGTAAAGGCTCGCACTCCGCTAAAGACTCCGGAGGTGACACCTCTTGGTGGCACATTCTCAGAGCCTGTAGAAGTGAAGATTACTACCGACGACGAGAATGCTGTAACCATCTGGTATTCAACTAACGCCAAGAGCGCTGAGGAGTTTGAAGAGAGCGACAACACACAAAGCGTGGTTGTTGAAGGTCATGAGGCTACAGTCACCATCGACAAGTCGTGCACACTATACGTGATGACTCGCGGCTACAACGTAAATAGCGAAGTGGTATCGGCAGAATATACCATCAACCTACCGTTAAAAGCCGACTTCACTACCGACCGTGCTTCCGTGGCTTACTACGACCAGGAGTTCGACTCACCTGAAGAGGTGGAAGGCTGGACAGTAGGCAAAGGTTGGAAATTGAGCGACAAGAACTTCAAGTCTATCAATGCCAACGACAAATATTCAGCTTTCGTTAGCTTCGAGGGCGGCAGTAGTAACACAACCACTCAGCTCGCAAGTCCTGAGCTTACCGTGAAAGAAGGAAGCAAGGTAGAGTTCTATGCTTACTTCGCGCCAAACTTCTTGGTTTGGGGTAAATGGACTTTCAACATCACCGATGTAGAGACTAACCAGAGCGAGACTCTGCTCGATGCTTTCAGCTGGGCACAAGAAACAGCATACAACGCTACTAACTGGAACAAGTTCTCGTTCGACCTTGCAGCATACGCAGGCAAAAAGGTTACATTCTCGTTCGACTATCCTTTCGGAGGCGAAGACCTTGCCATAGATGGCTTCCGCCTTGTACAAGACGACCCTACTGCTAAGGACGCCATACATATATTCGAGGGCGAAGAGATTGCATTCAAGAACCTTTCAGAAGGCGAACCTAAGGCTTACGAATGGGCATTCCCAGGTGCTGATACCGAGACTTCGACTGAAGAAAATCCTGTAGTAAGATACAGCAAGGCTGGCACATACAACGTTTCGCTAACCATCAAGCGTGGCGAAGAGAGCAACAAGGTAGAGCGTACCAACTTTGTAGTGGTTACTCAGAAGGCTCCTACTGCCAAGATTGGATTGCCAGAAGAAGGCTATGAGTCGCCATACGTAGGCACCTTCGTTCCGCTCAACGTGCCTGTAACATTCCGCGACCTTTCAGAAGGCAACCCTACAGAATGGAAATGGGTATTCCAGAATACCGACAAGACAGAGAGCAACGAGCAGAATCCTACAGTTACCTATACCAAGGCAGGAACCGTGAGCGTGGGTCTTACTGCAAAGAATGATGCTGGACAGACCAACGACATCTTGCAATGGGCTATTCAGGCAGGTGGTGCACAGAATGTTTGGAACATCAGTCTCGACGAAAATTCCGATCTCAAACAGGTGAACCTTGGCTTCTATGGCTACTATGGCGGAACAAACTTGCTTGGTATGGAGAAGTTTGCCGAACTCTACAAGGCTCCTCTCGCCGATGCTACAGTAGATAGCGTGAGCGTATTCTTTGCTTCTGTAGGCACCATCGACCCTGAGAAAGAAATCACCATGACAATGAATGCCGTGGCTGAGAATGGCGAACCAGGCGAGGTGATGGCAACAGCAACTAAGAAGGCGGGCGAATTGCAGTATAGCGATGACGACTATCTTGCCACAATCTTCCATTTCGACAAGACTGTGGAACTGAAGAAGGGAACTCCATTCTTCATCGTTATTGGTCCATTCCCTAACGGCATCATGGAGGAATCGCCATATACTACCGACGATATCTCGATATTCTGCCACCGCAGAAACCCTGGCGAGAAGACCACCACATGGCACTATCTTGCAGAAGAGGATACTAACTATCAGCCTACAGGCGAATATAAGTGGTACGAGAATTCCGACGACCCTCTGTCTATGGCTATAGCTCCTATAATCTCTTACGCAACAACATCTACAGCCATCAACAACCGTGGCATCAACACCACCACATCGGCTCATGCCGTTGCCACCTACACCCTTGGTGGTGCTAAAGTGCAGGCTCCACAGCATGGCGGCATTTACATCGTGAAGTATTCTGATGGCACAAGTCGCAAGATGGTAGTGAAATAACAACAACGTCTACATGATATTGTAGACTGCAATAATCATAAAAAGCAAGTTAGCTTCTGACATCACTCGCAGAAACTAACTTGCTTTTTTATTTCAGCACATACTTAATATCCATATAAAGGCTAATAATTCCCTATGTTTATCGGATAATCCATATAATTAGTAGATATCATCCATATTTTTGTTAATCATAACTAATAAAAAGTACTTTTCGTATGGATTTATAAGTTATGATTAACAAAATCACTATATTTGCAGAAAGTTTTAAGTATAACTTATAAAAAAACTGCCTTATGATACAACTTATCAACCGTCCTAACTACATAGAACGTATATCTCCATTTATAAACAAAAACATCATAAAGGTGCTCACGGGTCAACGCCGAGTGGGCAAAAGCTGTATACTCAGACAAATTCAAGCACATATTGAAGCTACGGAGCCTAATAGTAATATCATTAGCATCAACAAAGAGTTAGAAGAATTTGCCTTGATTCGTAATCATGAAGACCTATCACAATATATATCTTCACGATTAAAAGATGGAGTTGCCAACTATCTATTTATAGATGAGGTGCAAGACATTACTGGTTTTGAGAACACTTTGCGTAGTTTGCAAGCTCAAGATGCCTGCGATATATTTATCACGGGCAGCAATGCCACAATGCTATCGAGCGAATTGTCTACATATCTATCTGGTAGATATATAGAATTTCATATCCATAGCCTTACATACAACGAATTCTTGGTTTTTCATAAGCAAGAAGACTCAACACAGAGCTTACGAAATTATCTAACCTTTGGTGGACTACCATATTTGTGTAATTTGCCATTAGAGCAAGAGATAATCTTTGAATATCTACGCAATGTGTATTCCACCATCATACTCAAAGATGTAGTAAAGCGCGAAGGCATCAGAAATGTTGATTTTCTTGAAACTTTAGCTATCTATACCGCAGATAATGTAGGTAATCTATTCTCTTCAAACAACATTAGCCGCTATCTGAAATCACAACATGTCAACATTTCTCCTATCCAGGTAATCAATTATCTGAAAGCCCTACAGAATGCTTACCTTATCAACAAAGTGAGAAGAATAGATGTTAATGGACTTAAAACTTTCGAGATTGGCGACAAATACTATTTCGAAGATTTAGGACTACGAAATTGCCACTTCGGCTTCACAATGCAAAAAGATATTCATAAACTGATGGAGAATGCCATTTTCTTACATCTATCACAAAAACACTACGAAGTATTCACAGGTCAACAAACAGGAGGAAAGGAAATTGACTTCGTTGCTCGTAAGGGCGACGAGGTGGTATACATACAATCTTCGTATCTTATGGCTGATGAAAAAACAAGAGAACGAGAATTTGGTAACCTACAAGCTATTCGCAATAACTATCCAAAGTATGTGGTTAGTCTTGACGAATGGACAAGCGGAAGTTCGGTAGATGGCATTAAACATGTGCATCTGGGTGAATTCTTGCAAAACATATAAACCAACGAAAGCCCTCGCTTTGAATCTTCTTAAAGAGGATACAAAGCGAGGGCTTAAAGTGTTTATACGTTCAATCTATTGTTTGCCTGTTCGGCAAAATTATATCAACTCTGCAGGCAGAGTTGGCATTGCACCATTCTGGGTACAGACATAGGCGCTGACTTCTACTGCACGCTTATGAGCCTCAGCAATAGTCATACCCTTAAGGATGCAAGCGCAGAAGGTGCCTGTGAACGAGTCGCCAGCACCAACGGTATCGGCAACCTCTACCTTTGGAGTTTCTTGGAACGACTTGCTACCTGGAGCAAACACATAGCTGCCATTTACTCCGCAAGTCAATACGAGCATATCGAGATTGTATTTACCCAAGATGAGCCAACACTTGTTTTCGATATCCAAACCAGGATAGCCAAAGAGGCGACCTATTGTTATAAGTTCCTCGTCGTTAATCTTCAGCACATTGCAACGCTTCAAGCTTTCGCAGATAATCTCCTTGGTATAGAAATTCTGACGAAGGTTGATGTCGAAGATTTTTAGGCAATCCTCTGGAGTATGGTCAAGGAACTGATAGATGGTGTTGCGGCTAACCTCATTGCGCTGAGCCAACGAACCCCAACATACAGCACCAGTATAGGCAGCAATCTCCTTAACATCTGTAGTGAAAGGGATGTTATCCCATGCTACATCGGTCTTAATATCGTATGTAGGCACACCCTCGCTGTCAAGCTCTACTTGAACTGTACCAGTAGGATAGTTAACCTTTGGCATAACGTGTTTCAATCCCTTCTCGTCGAGCTGGCGAAGAGCCTCTTCACCAAAAGCATCGTTGCCCACAGCACTAACAGCTACCGATAGCAATCCGTGCTGACCTGCATGGTAGGCAAAGTTGGCAGGAGCACCACCAAGCTGAGAACCAGTAGGAAATACATCAAACAGTATCTCGCCCAAGCCTACGCAATATTTCTTTTTCAAGTCTGTATTCATAGTTGTCTTTAATTATTAGTTATCGAATTGTTGATGGTTATAAATTACATTTTAATCTTTCCGATGTATGTAAACAAGTATACCACACCTACTGCCATTACCAATACAGCACCGATCTGACCGACAGCATCGCTGGCAAAGCCCATAAGCAAAGGGAATACTGTTCCACCAAAAAGTCCCATTATCATGAGTCCGCTAACCTCGTTCTTCTTTTCAGGTAATGCGAGCAAAGCCTGCGAGAAGATAATTGAGAATACATTTGAATTGCCGTATCCCACCAAGGCAATAGCTATATATAGCATCAACTTACTCTCGCCGAAGAACATGCCAACCATACTCAATGCCATCATCACAATGCTGATAGTAAAGAATGTGCGCGACTTCATAACGCGAAGGAAGAATGAACCTGTGAAACAGCCTATGGTACGGAATATGAAGTAGAGCGAGGTTGCAAAGGCTGCCTCATTCAAACTCCATCCCAAACGCTCTATCAAGAGCTTTGGTGCTGTGGTGTTGGTACCAACATCTATACCTACGTGGCACATGATGCCGATGAACGACAATAGTACGATAGGCTTACCCAAAAGCTTTAGGCAGTCAACGAAGCCTGAAGCCTCACCTTCAATTTTCTCTTCCTCGATAGGTGTGCTTGCCAAGAGCAAGGTGGCTACCACACCTATTATCATATATATAGGGAACAGCACTCGCCAACCAAGTCCGAAAGTTGGTATGCTTGCAATGGCACCCCACATGGCGATGTATGGAGCCATAAACGAGGCAATGGCTTTAACAAACTGTCCGAAGGTGAGAGTGGAAGCAAGATGTTTACCAGTTGTTACCACCGAAACCAAAGGATTCAGCGAAGTCTGCATCAAGGCGTTGCCGATGCCAAGAAGCGAAAATGATGCGAGCATCACTCCGAAACTTTCGTCAAAGATAGGCAAAAGTAGTGAAACTACGGTAACTACCAATGATAAAAGTACAGTTTTCTTTCTACCTATTTTATTCATCAATATGCCTGTAGGCACAGAGAATATCAAGAACCAGAAGAACACCAACGAAGGAAACAAGTTGGCTGTTGCATCATTTAGGTTTAGATCTTCTTTCACGTAGTTAGAGGCGATGCCTACCAAATCTACAAATCCCATGGCGAAGAAACAGA
>ERZ1026862.352-NODE-352-length-30328-cov-7.598421_pt1 | contig 30328 bp, 19 predicted proteins | sample MGYA00380161_ERZ1026862 | MGnify/ENA primary metagenome ERZ1026862 (study PRJEB33269, sample SAMEA4719797) | human gut metagenome | biome: human-associated habitat; feature: organic feature; material: feces | place: Cameroon | collected 2013-10 ... | reverse complement strand
GAAGGAAAGAATACCATTCAAAATAACTAACATCTAAACAATGGACACACTTTTACACTTCCATTCACTTGACGAACTGATACGCGCTCTTGACAGAGAGCGCAAACTTATAGGTGGACTGTTTCAGGACCGCAAGCGACTGTCGTTCCGTTACGACGTGGCACGCGATCTGGCGGCAAAGAAGGAGGAGAGTCTGAATTTTCTGCGCAGATTCGGAGTCATTAGAGAGAACGGCGACTTCGTGGAACTGGAGGATGTTTACATGAAGTTCTTCGAAGAAGTGCTTGAAGTGAACGAGGAGATAAATGTGGCGAGTGTAAAGGAGAGCATCGGCAACCTTAATGCCGCCATAGACTATTACCAAAGCGAGAATAGCCCCACACGCAAGTACGGATACTTGAAGGACGTGAAACGCATCCTGCGCAACATTGCTCTTACCACATTAAGAAACGTAATCGACCTGAAGCGAAACATCGACAACACATACAAGAACGAACCGACCTTCGCGGTCAAGAAAAAGAAACTGGTAAACCTCGATGAGAAGCGAAAGGATATAGCCGTGCTCATCAACGAATGCGAGAGGGTTATAGACGAGAAACAAGCCACCTTTTTCATGATGGCAATGGACGTAGGACTGAAGGAGACGGTGACGGACGTGAAGCTACAGCTTAGGGAGGTTTATCATAACCTCCTCGAACTTGACCGACAGATAATAAACTACCTCAACCTCATAGAATATCAGAACCGGCTGTTCGAAAAGGTGCAGAAGCTGAAATATCTGCGCGACCAGATGCTGCTCGAAACCAACACAGACATCAAGGCGAAGATGGACGCAAGGAATCCTGTATGGATGGAACCGCGCCCAAGATATACTCTGAAGGTGTCGCTGTCGATGCTACGTACCACAGACCTCGGACTGAAGATACTGCAAAACGTTGCCAAAGGAAAAAGCAACGACCGCCTTCGTAAAGGCAATCTGGCAGAACCGCTCACCAAGGAAGAACTTACCGAACAGCAACAGGTGATGCAGATGGTGGACGTAAGTGAGGTGAAGACGGCATTCATGGCTTCTGGAGATAATCTCTTCCACTTCGTGATGAACTATTCCGGATACAGAAAGCTGATGACAGAAGAGGAGAAGCTGGTATTATTCTGCCAGATAGCCGCACAATACCTTGACGAGCTTTCCATAAGCGAAGAACGTAGCCGACATGGCAACATAGAATTTCCATTGATTTATCCTAAAACAGCTTAAACACACTTATGCGTTATACCAAAGAAATATTCGACATATTGAGCAAAGGCGGATTCATATCGCAAAACTCCGTATCACAGCAACAGTCTAACCTGTATGATGCCATAGAGGACGACTTCCAGCAATATCAAGACTACTTCAACGGAATTGGCTTTCTGCTTGAAGGCGGTAACGGATATTATTATTTCTCACGCTCGGAGAACAAGGTGGAACTGGCGGACAAGATACAGCGAATGACCGAATGGATAGACAGAATTGACTTCCTGAAGACCTTCAACACAGCATTCGGGTCAGGGTTCACATTCCGCAAATCTAATATCTTGGAGCAATTCTCAAGCGACATAGAACTCAAGGAAAAGGCGCGTCACCTTTATACCGACCTCAAAACCAACGATGAGAAAATGGACAAGCTGATAAGCGACCTCCAACGTCAGGGATTCGTGGAACTGCAAGATGAGCTTGACGGCACCTTCAAGGTGACAGCAGCATTCCATTACATAGAAGAACTTATTGATTGTCTCACCATTATAGAAACCGAACAAGCATGAGAGCATTACGTAAGATAGTATTTGTAAACAGTGCACACATAAGATACGCAGAGGTGCGACTGGACGGAAATGTGCACTTCATCGGCACTCAGGGCGTAGGCAAGAGTACACTGCTACGCGCCATCCTGTTTTTCTATAATGCCGACAAACTGCACCTTGGCATTCCCAAGGAGATGAAATCATACGACGAGTTTTATCTGCCCCATGCCAACTCATACATCGTGTATGAGGTGGAGCACGAGCACGGACCGTTCTGCGTGCTTACCTTCCGTTCGTCAGGCCGTGCCTGCTACCGATTCATAGACGCAGCATACCGTAAGGAATGGCTGATAGACGACAAGGGAGACGTGACGGCAGACAGCAAGGTGATACGTGAACGACTGGAAGGAGCGTCGATGAGCAAGATAATTGACCGCTACGAGCAATACCGCGACATCCTCTATGGCAACAGACAAGCCGTGGGGAAGGAGTTTGCACGCTTCCAACTGATGGAGTCAAATCGTTATCAGAATATACCACGAAGCATCCAGAATGTCTTTCTCAATTCCAGACTGGACGCCAACTTCATCAAGGACATCATAATACGCTCAATGAGTGAGGAGGAAGCCAACATCGATCTTGGATATTACCGTCGCCAAGTGGCAGACTTCGAACAGGAATACAAGGACATCTCATGTTGGTATAAACTGAACCAGAAAGGCGAATCCATAGTACGCACACAAGCGGAAAACGTGGTGAAGACTTACCGCGAACTGCTGTTTATGAAGCGGCAGATAGCCGAACTGTGCGGCGAACTGAAATATGCTGTACGCACATCAAGAGAACGTCTGCCTTTAGTGGAGAAGAAGATAGACGAGCTTATAGAGGAACAAAACCGACTGAATAGGCTGATAAGCGAGATACAGCAGAAATTCGATATGGAGAAATCGAGCCTCAACCAAGAGCAGGGCGCGGTGAACCAAAGCCTTAAACGCCTGAAGGAACGCAAGGATTATTATGCCGCAGAGAAAATTGAGGATATACTGAAGAGATACGAGCAGGAACAGATTCTGCGCGTAAAGCTCAATAGTGACAATGCCCGACTGGCGGAACTCACAGCGCACTTTAAGGACATTACAGCAAAATACAAAGCTCTCTGCCAAGAAATAAATAATGTTCTGGAAAAATATCGTCAGACACAGACTGCACGCATCATCTCTCTCAGACAGGAAAAGCAATCAGCAGACGAACGTATGCTCACCGAACATACTGAGCAACGTGAGAACATAGAAGCTGCTTTCGCCGATAAAATCACTCTCGCCACTAATCGCATCGAACAGATAAAAGGCGAAAAGACGGAGCTGGAGAAAGAGATGTTGAAACTGAAGTACTGGCAACCTTATAAGGAAGAGACAGACGCTCTAAGCAAAGAAACCAATGAACTTTCTATACGCGAGAAAGAACTGAGCGGACAGATATCCACCACAGATGCAAAGATAAACCAGCTACAGACCGAATACGAAAAGAACGAGGCTGAAATAATGGCGGACAGTAAAGCCAAGTTGGACGCCAAGCAGCACGAAATGGATGAGGTGAAAGCAAAGTTGGCTGAGACGGACAGTCTGCTGGAACGTACCAAGGGGTCGCTCTATGAATGGCTGGAGGACAACAAGTGCGACTGGGAACAGAACATAGGCAAGGTAATAAACGAAGAAAGCGTGCTCTATCAGACAGGATTGCATCCGCAGAAGGACGAGGGAACATCGCTGTTCGGCGTAAGACTGGACCTCGCAGACCTGCCACTCGCTGTACGAAAGCCAGCCCAACTGAAAGCAGAACGGGCAGAACTGGACGCGGCTCTTAGCTCGTTGAAGGCGGAATATATTGGCTTGACAGAACAGCAGGAAAAGCTGAAGGACGAACTGAAGCGACGCTTTGCTCCCAAGATGAGAGAATTGCGCGAACAGAAATCATATCATGAGACCGAACTGCGCGTCATTCCACAGAAACGCAAGAGCATACTCCTGAAAATGGAAGAATATGCTGCTAAGGCAGAACACGAAAAAGAGGAAAGAACTAAGCAGCTGAATACACGCCTACAGGATGTGGTGCTCCGTCGAACAGCTGCTGACACGGAACTGTCTAAAGTACAGAACGATAAACAGAAACAGCTGACAGCTGAGGACAAGCGATACCAAAAAGCTAAAGATGAGACAATCAGACTGTACGAACAACGCGTTGCTGAAATACGTGCAGACATCAAACTGCAGGAGCAGAAAGCGGATAAAGAATTACAATTGCTGCAACAGCAAGAGCATGAAGAGCTGCACGGACGAGGAGCTGACACACGTATGGTGGAGGAATGCAAGGCTTCGATAAAGGCGACAGAAGCCGAACTCAAATACATAGACGACCACAGACGTATAGTGTTCGACTATCAACGTGACCGCGAAGAACTGTTCGACCATGAGGAAGAATTCAAAACAAGGAAGAAGCTCATCACCGACAAGCTTCAGCAACTGACCGAGAAATACGCTCTCCGCAAGCAGAAGCATAACGAAACACTGAACTTACGAAGTAAAGAACTGGATGAGCGCAAGGAGGAAAAGAGCCGTATTGACAACGACCTGCAAAAGGCTGAACGCTTCACACATGACGAAAACCTGTGTCCGCCAATGCTGGCAGAGGCACAAGAACGTCAGACACTGCGCACACCAGGACAGGCTGTGGACGAACTGACGGGCATCATCGTGTCACGCCAAAAAAGCCAAGACAAACTGAAAAGCGCGGTGAACGTATTCAAGGGCAATTTCACAGCCAAGAACACATTCAACTTCCGTACGGAACTGGCTCTCGACGAAGACTATCTCGACTTCGCCAACAATCTGGAAGACTTCCTTACCTACAACAAGATAGAGGAATTCCGCCGTCGCACCAGCGAACGATATGTAGACATTTTGGGACGTGTATCCAAGGAAATGGGCGACCTGACGCGACACGAATCGGATGTGGATAAGGTCATTCATGATATCAATAACGACTTCCGCGAACGCAATTTTGCCGGCGTCATAAAACTCATTGCCCTTCAACCCGTTCCTTCAGCAGACAAGATGGTGCAGCTGATGAAGCGCATAAAGGATTTTCACGATGACAACCAATACGCCATGGGCGAGCTGAACCTGTTCTCCTCAGCCAACCGCGACGAGGTGAACCAGAAGGCAGTAGGACACCTGCTCGACCTGATGAAGTCGCTCGTTGACAATCCGCAACGACGATACCTTACACTCTCTGACCTTTTCCTCCTGCAATTCCGCATCGTAGAGAACGACAACGACACGGGATGGGTGGACAAGCTGTCGCATGTGGGAAGCGAGGGAACTGACACATTGGTTAAGGCAATGATAAACATCATGCTGATAAATGTATTCAAAGGAAAGGTAAGCCGTAAGTTCGGCGACTTCCGCATACATTGCATGATGGACGAAATCGGCAAGCTGCACCCGCAGAACGTGAAAGGTATACTCGACTTTGCCAATGCCCGAAACATCCTGCTCATCAACTCCTCGCCCACCACATACAACGTCTCGGACTATCGCTACACCTATCTGCTCAGCAAGGACAGCAAGTCGCAGACCGTGGTGCACCCATTAATATCACAACAATAAAAACATCAGAGACCACCGACAACATTCATATATGAAGATTACGTCATCTCTTATAGATAAGCTTATCAGACTGCGCTCAGGCGAATCGCTTCCGTCCAGCGCCCTACGTGGCGAATGGGTAGAAGAGCTCCTGAGCGACGGTGTGCTCATCAGTCGCTCACACGGAAGCAGAAGCTGCATCATTGCAGCTTCTCCAGAAACATTGGAACAAAGTCTTAGGCATATCGATGAAAGATTGAGCCATCTTGACAAAATGAAGGAGATACTTGTTACGGAATCCACAAGGTCAGAACAGGCAGCAGAAACCGGTAACTCCAAACTTGTGGCAACACGCTCATGCCCCGGCTTTCCAGTCAATTCATACGAACCTATCACATGCAGTCTGAACGACAAGGAACTGGTGGTAAATCCCCAAGAAGGCACATTCCTATTCATTGCTGAATGGCATTACTTTGCCATACCAGAGGATGTGACCGTCGTAAACATCGAGAACATGGAGAACTTCCGACTCATACGCCGGCAACAAGCCTTGTTTTCCTCAGCCTTGCCAGACAAGCGTCTGCTGTTTGTGTCGCGCTATCCGCTATCCTCCGACCTACGGACATGGCTGCAGACCATCCCCAACCAGTACGTTCACTTCGGCGACTTTGACCTCGCCGGCATCCATATCTTCCTTACAGAATTTCAAAAACACCTCGGCACACGCGCCTCTTTCCTAATTCCGCAAGACATAGAGCAGCGCATAAAGCATGGTTCAGCAGAAAGATACAACGACCAATACCCAAAATTCAGAAAACTAAAATCCGACATCCATCCACTACAACAACTTATAGACACACTACACAAACATCACCGCTGCTACGACCAAGAAGGATATATAGAGAATTGTTTTATAGAACCTAAACTCACTTAAACGCAAAAAGGCGTACAACCAAAATCATTATGATTTCAGTTGTACGCCTTATTATTTATTCCTGTTCAGAATGTCTATTCTTAAAAGTCAAGCTTATTTAACCTCCTCGAAATGCAAACCGTTATTAAACAAGCCATTTGCGTGAACGTGCTGCAAATGTGCTGCAAATATGGAAATAAGCAACGATAAGCAAACACGCACTCAACTGCTGCAAAGGTAGTACAAACCGAGAGAAATGCATAAATAAATCACATTTATTTTTTATTTCCGAGGTGCAGCCTACCTTATTAAAAGGTCGTGTTTTACCACAAAAACACAGGATAAAATGCCACAAAAACTACAAATGAAACACCTCAAAAATTACAAATGGATTACAACAAAAACTTAAAATAAAACACATCAAAAACTTAAAATACGTTTGGTAATCAAATTAAAATGAGTACCTTTGCAGCATAAAACAAAATCGAATATGGCATATCTAAATAGAGTCTTTGACTTGCGACTTAAAGCGCATCTTAAAGCAATGGGAGCAGTGCTCATTGAAGGACCAAAATGGTGTGGCAAGACCACCACTGCCAAGCAATTGGCCAATAGTGTTATTAGTTTACAAGACACTGACCATCGTGAAGAATATTTGGCTACAGCCATTACCAAGCCCTCATTCTTATTAGAAGGGGAAGTGCCTCGCTTGATAGATGAATGGCAAGATGCCCCAATGCTATGGGATGCAGTGCGCACAAAGGTTGATGAGCGTGGCTTGCCTGGTCAATTCATATTGACAGGGTCTAACGCTATTGACGACAGTAAAATCCATCATAGTGGAACAGGGCGTATTTCTCGGATGGAGATGCTGCCCATGAGCCTGTGGGAATATGGTGAATCTAACGGCAGCGTATCATTGATGGAGATGTTCGACAATCCTCAAGAAGAAATCTTCGCTACCTCGGAACTAAAAATGGAAGAAATCATATTTGCTGCATGCAGAGGAGGTTGGCCAGCAACATTGAATTTAGGTGACGACAAGTCAAAATTACTTGTTGCCAAAGAGTATGTAAAGTCTGTATATAAGAATGACATATCACGCATAGATGGAGTGAAGAGAAATCAGAAGTTAGCGCACCTAATAATGAAATCATACGCACGCAACATCTCTACATTGGCGAAAACCACATCCATATTGGCAGACGTTACTGCTTCTGATGATGTAGAATGTACCAGACCTACGCTTGAAAGCTACATCGAGGCATTGGAAAAACTGTTTGTCATTCAGGACATAGAGGCTTGGTGCCCTTCCATAAGGAGCAAGACAACAATCCAAAGCAGACCCAAACGAGCGTTCTGTGATCCGTCGGTTGCAGTCGCATTACTCAACCTGTCACCAGAATCCTTAATGACTCAATTAAAGACATTTGGCTTTATTTTTGAGCAAATGTGCGCACGAGATCTTAGGGTGTATTCAGCCTCTCACGATAGCCGCCTGTCATACTATCGCGACCGCTACGGACTGGAAGCCGACTTGGTGCTTCATCTTGACGATGGACGCTATGCTCTGATAGAGTGCAAACTTGGCAGCCGTGAAATAGAAGAAGGAGCCAAACATCTTTTGGAAATTAAACGACTCATTCAAGTGCATAATGAGACAGAAAAGCAGGTGCCGTTGCGCGAACCCGACTTGATGATTGTCATGACAGGTGGCAGCATGGCTTACACACGCCCAGACGGAGTCAAAGTCATACCGCTTGCTTGTTTGAAAGATTAAAAAAACATGTCATGAATGATATAAGTAAGGACAAGGATTATCAGGAATTCTTTGCAGGAATAAAAGAATTGGCAAAGGGACTTATGCAGATTCGTGAGAGAGCAGCCATAGAGTATGCTCCCATTGTGGAGGAGTTCTGTGCGAGGAAACACGCAACTGCAAATGAAGTAGGCCGGATGCTTGACTATCTGTTTGAGTTTGCCGATGACGAACGCATATTGCTTATGTACAAGAAAGTGTGTCGAAGATTCGTCTATGAATATCCCGACACCATAAGTTATTACATCATGGAGTACAGAAAAGAATATGACCGTGAAAGTCTTATCGGTACCGAATATGAATATCTGCTTCATGAGGATGATGAATTGTTTGACAAAGAACATAAAACAATAAAAACAGAATAGGGTATGGGAACATCATTAATTATCAGACATAAAGTCTGTTTCTTAAAAATAAACATTATTTTTGTCATAGTCTAATTTATAAATAAGGTCAGTTACCTACATACAAATTTCAAAGTAATTATGCCTCAAACTCAAAACGCAACCATACGATACAAGGTTCTTGACAACTGTTTCAAGGATTTCCGTCACCGATACTACATCGATGACCTTATTAATGCATGTGCCGAAGCTTTGTTGGCATACAATGGTAGCGACAGGGGTATTAGCCGAAGAACAATCTTTGACGATATTACATTCATGGAAAGTTCTGCAGGATGGAGCATACCATTAAAACGCCTGAAAGACGGCAAGAAGGTTTATTACAGATATGCGAACAGAGAATTCTCTATCTTTTCAAACGAACTTTCTGATAACGAACTTTCACAGATAAAAACTACGGTTGATGTACTCAGTCGTTATCGCGGTCTTCCTTCTACTGAATGGATTGAAGATGTCGTATCCAATCTGGAATATCGCTTTGGGTTAAAACCTCACAACACAAACGTATTAAGTTTTGACCATAACGAGAGACTAAAAGGGATAGAATACCTGTCGAAAGTAATAGATGCAGCTTCACATCAACAAACCGTTTTAGTGAAATATCAAGCCTATGGGGCTGACCCAGTTGACTGGATTATCTATCCTTATTATATTAAGCAGTACAACAACCGATGGTTTATGTTCGGGCTTAACAAGCAATATGGAACGATTTCAAACATCCCTCTTGATCGAATTTGCGGATTGGAATTATCCGACATTTCGTTTGTCAAGAATGACACTATAGACTTTGAACATTATTTTGACGATATAATCGGTGTTACCATTCCACCTCCAGAAGTACAAAAGGAGCATATTGAATTAGAGTTCGACCCAAAACGATTGCCTTACATCATATCTAAACCGATACATGGCAGTCAAGAAACTGTAGACAAAGAAAAGGGCATTATCTCTATTGATGTTCGTCCTAACAAAGAACTCGAGTCTTTGATTCTCTCTTTCGGACCACAGGTTAAAGTACTGTCTCCAGAGGGTTTTCAGAAGCACATAAAAGAAAAATTAGAAGAAAACGCAAAAAAATATTTGTAGTGCAGTTAGATTGCATAGATACATACTACCTTTGCACTCGAAATCAAAAACGAACTTAATATGAACAACAAAATAGGATTTTCCAACTTCCGCAAATTTGCTGATTTTCCCGAGATTAACCTTGGAGATATTACTGTCTTGGTTGGTGGCAACAATTCTGGTAAATCCACATTGGTTAAGGCTTTCTTGCTTTGTGTTGACAATTTGCGCATGATGCGTATGAGCGACCGCCGTCGTGAAAACCGGAATAATATATTCGGCTTCAACAAGCCTATGTTCCGATTTGATGCGAATATATACCACGATGTAAAGGTTAAGACCTTCATTCGCGCCATACATAACAAGCCTGTGACAGCGGGTGATGGAAGCGGCGCATCATTGCCTTCTACTATTACATTCAAGTTTGCTTTGGGGAAGTTTGAATTCCAGTTTGTTGTAGCAGGCAACCGCGATGAAGAACTCACTTATGGTGATGTTCAGTATATTTCTATTGTGGATAAAGAGCAGAACATCCGTTTCTGCAATGATTACGAACGCAACACAATGTCTTATGCGGTTCTTGCATCTTCGCAAAATGATGGTTCCAAGAAAGTCGCTCAGGATACTTCCAAGAAAGAAGAGATGAGAAAGGTATATCTTGAGATTGATAACTCCCTCGAAGAAGCCAGCAACGAGGGAGACTTGGAAAAAATAGCATCCCTTTCAGAAGAAAAGGAAAAGATAGAAGCTGCATATAAGGCTATCTTTGGTATAGACGTGACTCTTGTTGGGGAATTGGAGGAAGTAAACCTTGAAAACGATACTCCTTCAAGTTTGGATAAAGATTCTGTCTGCTATGATAACCTTCCTTTGGGTTTTGTCTTAGACGAAGTGAACGAGTATGTTGTTATGAATGTTATTACCAACATCATAAGTTTTGCCTCTCAAGCCAAAGACAAGGCTCCAGAGTATAATGAAGGCGAAGACTCAGATTCCTATGATGAGAAAATGAAGGAATATGAGGCGAAAGAAGATGCCAGAAAAGGTATGTATTTGGACATCAGCAAAATGCACAAGTCAAGAAAAGACCTTGCCTACCTACTGGAAACTCTCAATGTGCAATATATCTCTGCTCATGCCGTCAATCAAGATGCGTTTTACAAGAGAGGTGGCGACGACTTCATGGCTCAAGTCGTTTACGATTTCTATATTGAAAAGATAACACATGGAGATATAGAATACACATTTGTAACCGATTGGATGAAAACTTTCGGTATAGGCTATGATTTCTGTATAGAACCACTCATGGCTGGCGACGTTTATAAACTCACTATAGAAGATGAAGATGGCACCAAGTTGCCACTGGCAGACAAAGGCATGGGTGCTATTCAGATGATGATATTACTATTGCGTCTCGCTACCATCATGCACATAGCAAAATCTGACAAGAGTGCGTCAACGACAGTTGTCATCGAAGAGCCTGAACAGAATCTGCACCCAAAGATGCAGAGCCTGCTCGCTGACCTACTGCAGAGCATAGCAACAAGCAATGAGTACAAGGTTAATTTCATCATAGAAACTCATTCTGAGTATCTCATTCGCAAGAGCCAGGTATTGGTGGCAAATTCCAACTACGCTGATGACAAAGACATAGAAGAAAACTGTCCGTTTACTGTCTACTATTTGCCTGCCGACGCTGGAGAACCCTACCAGATGCACTACAAGACAACTGGTGGTTTTATAGAAAAATTCGGCACAGGATTCTTTGACGCTGCCACCGAGTCCGACATGGTTATTATCCGCAAAGAGTTTGAACAGAAAAAGAAAAACCGCAAGTAGCCTATGTTTACGCTCTATACAACAGAAGATAAGCTTACAGAGTTATGCCTTGAAGGCGGAACTTGGTATGACATTATCAGAAATCAGCGCACCATATATGTTTGCAATGATTCTGACGAAGAAGAATGGGATATATCCAATGAGATACTCATGAATCTTTATCGTGGAGGAGTAGAAATAGAAGTGGACAATGAATTTGCGGAGGATATAAAGAAAGATACTAAAAACGTTCTGGAGTTGGCCAATCCTGCTTACATTTTGGATTATTCAGAACATGAGGCCACAGAGATTTCAAGAAAATATGGAGTAATCTTCTTGCCTACACAAAATACGCCAGAGCCAGCTATTGCCGAAACCGGTTGGACTCTTGATACATCTGACGACTCAAAAGAACAATCATGGGATTTTTTCCTTAGCGGTATCAAGACAAAATACAACTCTTTGGTTATCATTGATAGATATTTCTTCTCCAGTGAATACGGAGAGTCTTTGGAAGACTCAAAATTCAATTTGAGAAGCATCCTGAATATTTTGCTCCCAAAAGAACAAATGCATAAGTTCACGGTAAGCATTATCTTTGACATAACCAAAGCAGACAAGGAGATGCAAGAACTGGCTACAGAAGTAAACAAGATTAAAAAGACATTGGTTGGCCACACTTCGTTTGACATGGAACTAATCTCCATTGATAGTAACTGTTACAATTATGACAAGACGCACGACAGGTTTATAGTTTCCAACTATTTTGTCATTGATGCGGCTCATAAGATAAAGGCGTTCAGAACAGACAAGACTGTCTTGACGGAACAGAACATACACTTTAAGTATCTGTATAGTGAAGGAATCAGGGAAAACGACAAGTCGAGCAAGCCTGAAGTTTCTCAAGACAGAATACTGAAGGCTATCTGTGACGCCATGCATACCAGCAAAAGAGAAATGCTCCATGCCGCTAATGGTCAGATGAGTCAGAAAGGCGATTTTCTGCCTAAAAATGAAATGTTTTGCTTGTAGTGCGGTTAGTCTACACAGATGATCACTAACTTTGCACTCGAAAAGAAGAAATATATAGAACAATGGCACAATACAGCAACATACACCGCCCCAATGTGGGGTTTGTCTGGAACATCACTGACGTGGTGCTCCGCGATACATTCAAGAAAAGCGAGATAGGCGACGTGCTCCTGCCTTTCGTCGTACTGCGCCGCATGGACTGCATCCTCGAACCTTACAACAAGAAGGTGCGCGAGCAGTATGAGCAATTCAAGGATAAGATTTCCTTGGAGAAACTCGACCCACTGCTCCGCAAGACGGCCGGCGGACTGAAGTTCTACAACACATCGCGCCATACTCTCCTTTCGTTGCAGGACGATGCCAAGAACATCTCTGTTAACTTTGCCAACTATCTCGCCGGGTTCAACAGTGAGGTGCAGCGCATCTTTGACTGCTTTCAGTTCGACAAGGTTGTGGCACGCCTCACGCGCAACAACTTGCTCTATAAGATGCTTGGCGAATTAACCGGTCTCGACTTCTCTCTTGCCAAGGTTGACAATCACGACATGGGGTACATCTTTGAAGAACTCATCCGCATTGCCAACGACCAAAGCAACGAGCAGGCTGGTGAACACTTCACGCCGCGCGATGTGATTCGCCTGATGTCTGCCGTTCTCTTCACTCCCGATGCAGATGAGCTGCGTCAGAGCAACATCATACGCACCATCTACGACCCTGCCTGCGGTACGGGCGGTATGGTGAATGTGGGCAAACGCTACATAATGGAAGATATTTGCGCCGATAGCGAAGCAAAGCCCACAATCAGAACGTATGGTCAGGAACTCAACGAGCAGTCGTATGCCATTGCCAATAGTGAGGCTTTGGTTTCGGGCGAGGATGCCGACAACATTCGCCTTGGCAACACTTTCACCGAAGACCGCTTTGCTGGCAAGCGCTTTAACTATATCATGGCCAATCCGCCATACGGCGTGACTTGGAGAAAAGATCAGGAGACCATCGTTGAGGAAAGCCACAACCCCGAAGGCCGCTTCTATGCCGGACTGCCCCGCACCAGCGACGGTCAGTTGCTCTTTGTGCAGCACATGCTCTCGAAGATGAAGCCCGAGGGTAGCCGTGTGGGTGTGGTCACCAATGGTTCGCCGTTGTTCTCCGGCGGTGCTGGCTCCGGTGAAAGCAACATCCGCAAGTGGATTATAGAGAACGACTGGCTGGAGTGCATCATCGCCCTGCCAAAGGACTTGTTCTACAACACGGGCATTGCCACCTATCTGTGGTTCTTCACCAACAAGAAGTCGGAGAAGCGCCGTGGTAAGGTGCAACTCATCAATGCCATAGACTTCTGCAAGCCTTGCAGCAAGAGCCTTGGCAACAAGCGCAACGACATTCTTGAGGAACATGTGCAGAAGGCTCTGAGCATCTACCTCGACTTTGAGGAGAACGAATACTGCAAGATTTTCCATAACAAGGACTTCGGACAGTATGAACTCACCATAGAGCAGCCTCAGCGTGACGCCGAGGGCAACCTCGTGCTCAACCGTAGCGGCAAGAAGCAAGCTGACGCTGCAAAGCGCGACACCGAAAAGGTGGCGTTGGATTGCGACTGGAAGAAGTATTTCCAGGAGGAGGTATTGCCTCACATCGACCCCGAGTCGTGGGTGGAACTCTCGAAGACGCGCAAGCTCTACGAGATTAATTTCACCAAATATTTCTATGTATTCCAGCAGCAGGAGCCGTCAGCCGACATTGCCGCACGCATAATGCAACGTGAGCAGAACGTGGCAGAGATGATAAAATCTATATTTGAGGACTGATGAAGAAGTACGAAAATTATAAGGATAGTGGTCTCGAGTGGTTGGGCATGGTGCCTGAGCACTGGGAGATTATGAAAGTGAAGTACATCTGTAATGTAACGGATGGTACTCACTTTTCACCTGCCACCATATCAGATGGTAAGCCTTACATTACAGTCTCAAATGTCAAAGATGATTTCATTGATATAGAAAGTGCAGGAAGAATATCCATTGCCGATTTCAATGAATTGGTAAAACAAGGCTGCCAACCGAAAACTGGTGATGTCCTTTTGGCCAAAGATGGAACAGTAGGGAGAACAGCGATTGTCAAAGATAACGATTATGTTGTATTGTCATCATTGGGAATACTAAGTCCTAATGACAATCTTACATCTTCATACTTAAAATATATGCTTGATTCATCTTTCTTACAAGAACAAATGAATGAAGCAATGGCAGGAAGTGCACTGCGGCGTATAACCATTACCAAGATAAAAGACTTTATGGCCTTATTACCTTCTATCTCCGAGCAGCGCACCATCGCCTCTTATCTTGATCACAAGGTAGGCCAGATAGACGCGCTCATTTCGGAAAAGGAGAAGATGGTGGAAGACTTGAAAGCCTACCGCTCGTCTCTCATCACAGAAACCGTTACGAAAGGACTCGACAAAGGGGTGGAGGTGAAGGATAGTGGCGTGGAGTGGATTGGAAAAATACCCCAAAATTGGAAATTGCTGAAACTTAAAAGAATCGTCAATCTAAAGAGTGGAACTTCCTTAACATCTGATAGAATCCTTGATGAAGGTAAATATCAAGTATTCGGAGGAAATGGTCCACGAGGTTATATTGATGACTATACAAATGAAGGAAATATCGTTCTTATAGGTCGACAAGGGGCATTATGCGGTAATATAAACTATGCAAATGGTAAGTTTTGGGCTACAGAGCATGCGATTATATGTTATCCCTTAAAAGAGATTGATACAATTTGGTTAGGAGAAACATTGAGGGCAATGAATTTGAACCAATATTCCATATCAGCCGCACAACCAGGACTTGCTGTAGAAAGAATAAATGAATTACTGATTCCGACACCTTCGATTTCTGAGCAAAAAGAGATTTCATCTTATCTAAAACTCAAGATAACTCAAATTGAAAGTGCAATATCAGAGCAAGAGCACCAGCTCTCCGACCTCAAGTCCTACAAGTCCTCCCTCATCACCGAAGCTGTAACAGGCAAGATAGACCTCAGAGACTGGCAAACAAAAAAATCATAACGCATTATGGCAGGAACACCGAACGAAACATACATGGAAGAGTACATCGTGAAGTACTTGACCTCTCAACCCATCCTCGATGCCAACGGCAATGTGACCGCTGACATGGAGTATCGCGAACTACCGGCAAGCGAGTACAACAAGCCAGAGAACAAGGATCATTGTATCATTGCTTCGGAGTTGATAGCCTTCTTGAAGGATACTCAACCCAAACAATACGAGAAACTCGTCCTTGCTAAGAACGGCGACGAGGAAGCCGCAAAGCGCAGCATCCTCGACCGGCTGGACAGCGAAATGCGCACCAAACTGAAGAAAGCCACAGCAGCCTGCGTGCAATCAAGTGTCTTGATACCACAAGGCACTTTGTCAGTTTTGCGCTCCGACGAGTTTGATGCAGGATGCGGTGCTAAGTTCACTTTGCTTTACAACCGACCTGCAAACAACAAGACACCCGAGCATGACGTGTGGTACCGCAAGAACCGTCTTGCCATAGTTCGCCAACTACGCTATTCAAATACGAACGACAACGAGATTGACCTCACTATCTTTGTGAATGGCTTCCCAGTGGTGACCATCGAACTGAAGAACACCCTCACCGGGCAGACCCACCACAATGCCATCAAGCAATACATGACCTCCCGACCCGTAAAAGGCGAGAAGTTTCTGGAGTTCAAACGTTGTCTCGTCCACTTTGCCGTAGGCACCGAACAAGTGTTTATGACCACACGGCTCGACGGTGAGAACACACGTTTCTTTCCGTTCAACAAGACGTATGAGAACATCGGTGTACAGTCTGAATCCGGCTACCGCACCTCCTATATGTGGGAAGAAGTGCTGCGCCGCGATTCACTGCTCGACCTGCTACAGAACTTCATGACCGTACAGGTGAACAGCGAGAAGAAATATAATGCAGCCAAAAAGAAATTTGACGAAGAGATTTCCGAGGCTCTCATATTCCCTCGGTACCATCAGCGCCGTGCTGTACATCGCCTCGTAGATGATGTACAGAAGAAAGGTGCCGGACATACCTATCTTGTGCAACATTCGGCGGGCTCCGGCAAGTCGAATACTATCACATGGCTGGCCTATAGGCTGAGCAATCTCTTTCAGCATGCCGAAGACGACAAAGCCTTATTTGACAGCGTAATCGTTGTGACCGACCGTCGTGTACTCAACGACCAGATGCGTGCCAACATACGGCAGTTTTCTACAGTTGGCGGCGAGGTGTATGCCATTGGCCAGGGAAAAGGTGCAGAGGGACACAAGAGCACCGACCTGAAGACTGCCATTGAGCAGAAGAAGGGACGTATCATCATCACTACTGTGCAGATGTTTCCCGAGATAGCAGACACCATCAGATTCTTTCCAGACCGCAAATATGCCGTCATCATAGACGAGGCACACTCTTCGCAAAGCGGCGAGAACAACCGACAGATGCGCAAGGCTCTCTCGTTGGAAGAAGCCACGGAGCAAGATGCCGAAGACGAAGAAGCAAACGATGAGGAAAAGAAACTCAACGACGTCATCGAGGCGGAGATGAAACGCAAGGGACTCAAGTGTAACGTGTCGTTTTTCGCCTTTACCGCCACACCGAAACCAAAGACCATCGAGGTGTTCTGCGAACGAGAGAACGGCAGCAAAGACCCCTTCGATATCTATACGATGGAGCAAGCCATCAAAGAAGAGTTTATTCTCGACGTGATGAAAGACTATATGTCGTTCAAGCGTTACTACCGACTGGTGCGCGACGAGAAATTCGATGACAAGGAGTACGACAAGAAAAAGTCTGTGCGCCTCTTGGCAAGTTACGTAGACCTGCAAGACGCAGCCATCGAACGTAAATCGCGCATCATGTTGGAGCACTTTGCCACTCAGACAGTGAATGAGATTGAAGGCAAGGCACGCGCCATGCTCGTGACCCGTTCACGCTTGCACGCTGTGCGCTACAAACTGAAATTCGACAGCATCATGCAGGAGATGAACCTACCCTACCGAGCGCTTGTAGCATTCTCCGGCATAGTATATGACGAGGAGACCAACATGGAATACACCGAAACCTCAATGAACAATCTTGAAGGCAAAGTGTCTATACCCGAGGCGTTGAAGATGCCGAAATACCGCATTCTAATCGTGGCGAACAAGTACCAGACTGGCTTCGACGAGCCACTGTTGCACACCATGTTTGTAGATAAGAAACTTGGTGGCACAAGCACGGTGCAGACTCTTTCTCGCTTGAACCGCTGCAAGCGAGGCAAGAAGGGAACAATGGTGCTCGACTTCGTAAACGATCCAGACGAAGTGCAGAAGGTCTTCCAAGAATACTACGGCAAGAATAATATGAAGGAAGAAGACGAGACAGACCCCAATTCGTTGTATGATGTTAAGGGAAAGTTACGTGACTTTGGTGTGTTTACATCTGCCGATGTAGATGCGTTCGCCAAGTATTTCTTCGCAACTAAGAAAGAGGATCAGGAAAACAAGCAGAAGATAAATGCCGTGCTTGATGAGGTGTGCGACAGAGCCATTAAGGATTTGCCACAAGATCTGCTCGACAGGTTTCGCAAGACTTGCAAGACCTTCCACAAACTCTATTCGTTTCTCAGTCAGATTATCACCTTTCAAGATGCAGAATTGGAGAAGTTATCGCCGTTCTGCCTTGCATTGGCGAAGAAGTTGCCATTCAAGAAGGAAGGTTTACCATACGATGTGTTGAACGAAAGCCAATTAGAGAGTTATCGTGTGCAGTACATCAGCACACGTAACCTCAGCTTGGAGTCGGGCGACACACAGATGAAAGGCATGCGTCCGGGAGAGTCGCAGGCAACGCCTGACGAAGAATACGATTGGCTTTCGAACATCATCAAAGTGCTCAACGAGACTTTTGGTATCGACCTGACAGATGAGGACAAGGTAGAACTGAACAATCTAAAGAACAAGGTAATGGGCAATGAAGAGTTGTTGGCATTCTTCAATCCGCAGAACTCACGCGATGACGTTAAGTCGAAGTTTGACGAGCAAGTGGATTCAGAACTGCTCAATTTCATCAACACCAAGTTTGAGTTGTACAATAAGTTGACTGAAGATAGGGCCAATACCCTGTTCAAGAACACATGGTTTAATGAGGTGTACGACAACAGAGTACGTGGTATGAGATAAACGAAAATCTGTATAATAAGCGTTTTTGTAAGTAAAAAAACAGCAAAGAATCAATCATATGCAAATGACAGTTGAAATAAGCACGGAAGTTTACGAAGAATTGAGGAGGTCCCCTCTTTTCTTCGTAAAATACTACAAAGATATCCGTACGGACGAAAATGGACGTGAGCATGACAACTCTTTGTGGAAATCTGTCAATTCTGATCATTCAATCAGTTTTCATGCTCAAAATTTCGGGAACAGAGAAAATGGATATTGTTTGTGTTTGGCTGAGAGTGCAACTTACGTTGAGAAACAGGATTCACACGGGAAAACGTATACAGACAAGGAGCGGGTAAATATGGTGTTTCACGATGTTTCTAATTCCGTTCAAGATTACACAATCTGTCTCAACAGCTGTATAAGTCGTAGTCAAAACAAAGAGGATAAGTACTACTATCTTGAGATTCTCTGGCTGTTAGACAAGACGTTTATTGATGTAAGCCACCTGACAGAAGCAATCAACAAATATGATTCCAGGTATATACCTCGTATCTTAGAGATTCTACGCCATATAGGACATTGTTTGTCTGTGAAGAAGCAAAATATTCTAAAGAATGTTTGCACTTCTCTGAACGGACAATATGACGTATATATGCCACAAATGCTCACTGAAGCAGTTCAATTCTTACAAAAAGAGACTGAGCCAGATAAGAAGAACTTATTCCAACTAATAGACGAATTCTTCGAAGAAAAATTTAGTGAAGCTTATGCCGATAAGATAGGTAAAACAAACAATCCATTGTTACAATTGGTCTGTTGGTTTTCAAATGAGAAGAAACTGGCTGACTATAACATATTAATTCCACTATTTACTTTAGTGTCTGAAAAGACCAGACTGGATATAGTAAAGAGATATTTCCATGATGTTAGGTGTGGGAATACGACTTTTGATGTACGATTATTACAACAGTTCGTCAACAATAAGTTTGACGATTTTATCAGATATAGATATTGTACAGAGACACCGTCGGATAAAATCATTCTTACAGTACCTCTTTTGTGTGATAACATAATCACATTGTACAACTCAAATGGTGGAACATTCCAGACTTTTGACGGGATTCTTGATTTTGCCATGACTCATTGTGACCAAGCGCACCCAGACATTAACTTTGACTTGGCAAGAATTATCCCCACATGTGAGCATAGTGCTGTATACAATACATATTTTAAAGGATTTGTAGACTATCAACTTATAAGAAAACTCAACACCTCAAAATTGAATGACGAGAACTTGCTCATTACTATCAGAAGCATACTTGATAAGTATGGTCAAAGACTATCTTATCCAATATGCAAATATGACAATGATAAAAAATTAGAGACGACCATCTTAGAAAAGTGTAAGAAATTTTTCAGTAACAAGACAACTAATGGCTCTTCACAACAAAGCCAAAATCAATGTTCAGGAATTGGATATAAATTATATGAGGATAAGTGGATACTCAAGGAAGATGACAAAATAACGGAGATATTAAAGACATTTATTCCTTCAGACTCCTCATTGTGTAATATCAATTCCCAGTATTATGTGGATATTCAAGATGTATCTGTTGCCATATTGCGTAAGTATGTAAACTCATTACCTCAGAAATTTCAAATGGTTGGTGAGGATGAATTTCTTGTGCCCTCATATAAAGCAGAAACTTATGATTTGTTCTTAATCAAAACTCTGTCTGAAATACTTCGCATGAGGATTGTTCCACAAAAAGGATCACTCGTAGGGTTAAGATTTGATGTCTTTGGATATTGGAAAGATATTTATGCAACACTTTCTGAAGACGAAAAACAGAATGTCAAAGGAGATGCTTACAAAAAGGCCATGTCTGTTTTCAAGGAAAAAGAATCTAATGAAGTCTACCGAAGAACTGTTGCTTCATTGAAGAAGGAGCTAAAGACAAATGAGTATAACGGCGAGTATTTTGAGTTAAAATATGATAGACAACAACTCGTTAGATTGATAAGTCGTTACTATTCCAAAGAAACACTCAAGGATAATGATGATGACACGAAGCGTGATTTCTTGACATTATCATACACAGGCTATTTTAAGCCTTATTGCGCACCAACGTTAAGTGAAGCAAACAATCCTGCCATTGATTTGCCTTTCTTTTGGTGTCGAGGAAAAGAATGTTTCCATAATAATCTCGCAGATCAAACTCTTGCAGAACAAAATGACTGGCATCACTATTCCTTGTACCACATGGTGGAGATTATAGGTTTTCCAAAACTACACATGACACCAGGAGGCTATGAACCAGACAATGTGGTAAGAGGATTTATTGCTATTACCAATAAAGTCATGCAAAAATTCAAGAGATTGAAATGCAGGGGATGTGGACATTTGATGTTTACAGACAAGAGCATTGGATTTAACAGGCATAATTACTATTCATGTATAAATCCCATTTGTCCAGAAGTACGGATTCCTATTTATCTGAGTTATTGCTACAAATGCAAGAAAGGACTGATAGACTCAAGAGATACTAAACGATGCCCAAATGGATGGTACATATGCCCAACTTGTTTGGCGTGTTGCGATGATGAGCAATACGAGCGTCAGGCACAGAGATATAGAATTATAAATAGTCCTGTTCCTGAACGAATCACAAGGATGTTAGGACATGGCCATAATGATAAAGGAGAATATTTCTGCCCTGATTGTGGTGGCCCGATTGAATTTGTTATGGATGATCGCTATGGTGAAGAGAGACGAGGTTGCCCTCGATGCCATAAGTTTTTTGCCGAGAATCCTTACTAAATAGTTTATAATCGTCAAACTCTACCCAAAATCGTCATAAAAAATATTCCATATACGACAGCATCAGTTCTGCAAGCGCATAGGCAAATGGCTTGAGTTTCTTAAACACACAAAAAAGGCGTACAACCAAAATCATTATGATTTCAGTTGTACGCCTCATTATTTATTCCTGTTCAGAATGTCTGCTTTAGCAGTGATTATAAAATCTGCGACAACTCCCATGCCCTAACGTGCTTGATGCCATTGCGGGAAGGTAGGCGGAGATCGTCAAGCGAAACTACAACTTTTTCATAGTTGTCGGCAATGAGTTCCAACGGAGCATACTCTCGCTCTATAGTGTGTTTTCACCACTTTGCTGCCAAGGTATTGATTGATGCTTGCGATGTAAAGCGGACGAGGAAATCCGCAATCAATGGTATTACCATACCAAAGGTTATACCTTTTTACAGATTCAACATTTTCGTTCATACTCGAAATTTTCCACAAAGATAAATCTTTTTTCGAGTACAGACGAAAATATCATCAACTTTAACAATGTTTTCAACCATGGTCGAAAATGATAGAAAGAAAGTGGTGGTTCGTTAAAACACAAAAGCAGCCCAATAAACAAATTCAATGACAACCGAAAAAAAAGCGTACAACCAAAATCATTATGATTTCAGTTGTACGCCTTATTATTTATTCTTGTTCAGAATGTCTGCTTTAGCAGTGATTGATTACTTAACCTCCTCGAAGTCAGCATCCTGGATTGTCTCGTCGCTCTTAGCGTCGTTGCCTGCCTGCTGCTGACCACCTGCCTGAGCACCTGCGCCCGGCTGTGCACCGCCCTGATACATCTGGGCAGAAGCTGCCTGCATTACGTTGTTGAGGTTGGCGATGGCTGAATCTATTGCTGCAACGTCGGCTGCCTTGTGAGCATCCTTGAGCTGCTGGAGAGCCTGCTCGATGCCCGGCTTCTTGTCGGCGGGAATCTTGTCACCGTTGTCCTTGAGGAAGTTCTCGGTGGTGAAGATCATTGAGTCAGCCTGATTGAGCTTGTCAATCTTCTCGCGTTCAGCCTTGTCCGAAGCAGCGTTCTGCTCAGCCTCAGCCTTCATGCGCTCGATTTCCTCCTTGCTCAAGCCTGAAGAAGCCTCGATGCGGATGGCCTGCTCCTTGCCTGTAGCCTTATCCTTAGCCGATACATTGAGGATACCGTTGGCGTCGATGTCGAATGTAACCTCAATCTGAGGAACACCACGGCGAGCCGGAGCGATGCCCTCAAGGTTGAACTGACCGATTGACTTGTTCTGTGAAGCCATCGGACGCTCACCCTGGAGTACGTGGATAGTTACGGCAGTCTGGTTGTCGACAGCTGTTGAGAATACCTCGCTCTTCTTTGCAGGGATAGTTGTGTTAGCATCGATAAGCTTTGTCATTACGCCACCCATTGTCTCGATACCAAGAGTAAGCGGAGTAACGTCGAGCAATACGATGTCGCCTACGCCGCTCTCCTTGTTGAGGATAGCGCCCTGGATAGAAGCACCTACGGCTACCACCTCATCAGGGTTAACACCCTTTGAAGGCTCCTTGCCGAAGTAGTTCTTAACGAGAGTCTGAACAGCAGGTATACGGCTTGAACCACCTACGAGGATAACCTCGTCGATATCTGAAGTCTGGAGCTTTGCGTCGCGGATAGCGTTCTGGCAAGGTACGAGGCAAGCCTGGATGAGGTTGTGAGCCAACTGCTCGAACTGTGAACGAGTCAGAGTCTTAACCAAGTGCTTTGGCACACCACCCTCGGCTGAGATATACGGAAGGTTGATTTCTGTAGAAGTTGTGCTTGACAACTCGATCTTAGCCTTCTCGGCAGCCTCCTTCAAGCGCTGCATAGCCATCGGATCCTTAGAGAGGTCGATGCCCTCGTCGGCCTTGAAGCCCTGTACGAGCCAGTCGATGATTACCTGATCGAAGTCGTCGCCACCGAGGTGAGTGTCACCGTTGGTAGAAAGTACCTCAAACACACCACCACCGAACTCGAGGATTGAGATATCGAATGTACCGCCACCGAGGTCGAATACGGCAATCTTCATGTCCTTGTTGGCCTTGTCTACACCGTAAGCAAGAGCTGCGGCAGTAGGCTCGTTCACGATACGGCGAACGTTAAGACCAGCAATCTGACCTGCCTCCTTAGTAGCCTGACGCTGTGAGTCAGAGAAGTAAGCAGGAACAGTGATAACTGCGTCAGTTACCTCCTGACCGAGATAGTCCTCAGCGGTCTTCTTCATCTTCTGAAGCACCATAGCTGAGATTTCCTGCGGAGTATACTTGCGGCCGTCGATGTCAACGCGTGGGTAGCCACCTTCGTTAACTACGCTGAACGGAACGCGCGTAACCTCCTTAGCGCACTGCTCATAGGTCTCACCCATGAAGCGCTTGATAGAATATACGGTGTTCTTCGGGTTTGTGATAGCCTGACGCTTTGCAGGGTCGCCTACCTTACGCTCACCGTCCTTTACGAATCCAACGATTGAAGGAGTTGTGCGCTTGCCTTCGCTGTTGGCGATTACTACAGGTTCGTTGCCCTCAAAAACGGCAACACATGAGTTTGTAGTACCTAAGTCGATTCCAATAATCTTTCCCATAATGTATCTTTTTTTATTTTTATTTCGTGATTAATATTTGTATGCTGAACAGCAGCACTACGACTGCGTTCGCCGTATAATATACAAATGGTGTGCCAAAACTCAGAATGCTAAGTTCGTACTGACATTTCACGGGGTCAAAAGCCTGTCAATATGGCACAGAAGCGAAAAAAGGAAAAATTTATATGACATTTTTTGCAAAACGATATAAAATACTTACTTTTGCAATTATATTACTCACGTGAGAAAGATATTCACGTGAGTACAGAAATAAAGTATCGTGAAATGAAAACAACACCTTATTATATATTATGGGCTTTGCTTGCGCTTTTAGCCCTGCCCATGTCGGCACAAACCGAGCCTGAGTCTTCCGACTCGTCAGCCACCCGCCACTTCGTACATCAATTAATGTTCGACTATCGTCCAGGCGCCATACTGCATACCAACGACTTTCTGCGTGGCAAGAATCCCGAAGTGCGCACCATGAACCACGATATGGGCTATTACCTTAAGTATGCCTTCTCGGCTCCCGAGGGCAGCGAGCAGGCACGCATCTACCGCGACACTTACCAAGGCATTGGCATCGGATGGAACGAGTTCAATCCGCAGTTGGGCAATCCGGTGTCGGTATTTCTGTTGCAAGGCGCACGCATAGCCAGTCTGAGCAATCGACTGGCGCTCAACTACGAGTGGAATCTCGGACTTACCTTCGGATGGAAACCGTACGACGAGATTGACAATCCCGACAACAAACTGATAGGTTCGCGCGTCACGGCATATATCGGGTTCGACCTGTATCTGCGCTGGATAGCCTCGCGCCATGTCGACCTCAACTTCGGCCTCAACGTGACCCACTACTCCAACGGCAACACGCAGTTTCCCAATCTGGGCCTCAATACAGCAGCTCTGCGCATAGGTGCCGCCTATTACATCAACCGCCACTCGCCTCGCCTACTCTATCGTCACGAAGCCATGCCAGCCGTGAGCCACGACATCACCTACGACCTTATATTATATGGCGCATGGCATCAGCGTGGCTACTATATGAGCGACGGCGAAGCTTACATCTTACCCGGAACATATGCCGTGGCAGGATTCAACTTCAACCCGATGTACCGCTTCAACCACTGGCTGAAGGCAGGCTTATCGCTCGACGGCACCTACGACCGTGGCGCCAACGTCGACCTTGCTGGTGTAGCACCAGAGTCGGTGTGGCGCCAGATGGCGCTCGGAGCGTCGGCACGTGTAGAGTTCTGCATGCCTTATTTTGCCATCAACTTCGGCATAGGCAGCAACTTCGTCAACGCCACCGACGACTTCCATGGCATATACGAATTGTTAGCGCTGAAGCTGAATCTTACGCACCGCTTCCTGCTGCACATAGGCTATTGCCTCAACGACTTCCACCGACCCAAGCACCTTATGCTTGGCGTGGGCTGGCGTTTCGGACATCTCGGTCGGTCATAGCCGCAACGCACGAGTCCGACCACACATTCTCGGCTGTCTCAATCATGTCGAGCACGGTGAATACGGGCAGGATGATGCCCATAATGGCTATCGGTGCGCCAACGCCCGACATCAACGAGAGTGTAAGGAAGTAGCATCCCATAGGCACTCCGGCGTTGCCGATGGCTGCTATCACCGATATGAAGAGCCACATAATCATTGTGCCCCATGTAATCTCGACCCCGCCATTCTGCATTACGAACAGCGATGTGACGAATATGAACGCTGCACATCCGTTCATATTTATAGTAGTGCAGATGGGCAGTACGAAGCGTGCCACACGACTGTCCACACCCAGACGCTCCTCGGCGCTCTGAATGGTGACGGGCAGCGTAGCCGCCGAACTCTTGGTGAACAATGCCATAAGTACAGCAGGAGTCATGGCACGAGCCACGCGTATAGGATTCAGTCCGCGAGCCATGAGGAACAGCGGCAACACCACGCAGAACTGCAACAGATTGCCACCCAATATCACAGCCACATACTTGCCTATCGACGTTACTACGGTGCCTGCAGTAACCTCAGCCGACAGCTGTGCTGCAAACGCCACGATGCCTATAGGCAGAATGTCGATGAGCCAGTGGATGAGTGTAGACACAAGGTTCTGCAATCCGTAGAGACCGTTCATCAGCGTGCGCTTGCTGTCAGTCTCGGGCATACGTGCCAGGGCAATGCCCACAGCCACAGCTATGAGCAGCAGCGAGAGCACATTGCCCTCAACCAGCGGGCGCAGCACATTGTCGGGCACAATGCCAATGATATAGTCCATGTATGAGGCGTCGCCAAGTTCCTGCTTCACCGAGTCAATGCCCGTGTCGCCCTGAATAGCCTCAAGCGGCAGATTGTCGGGCGAGATAATCCGGTACAGCAGCATGCCCACGGCAGCTGCAGCCACCGTAGTGAGCAGCGTGTAGGTCAGCGTGTGGCGGAATATGCGTCCTGTATCTTTCTGCGTGCCGAATCGGGCGAGCGTAGTGGTGACGGCAAAGGCTATAGTAGGTATAGCCACAAACTGAAAAAGGCGGGTGTAAATGGTAGCCACGAAGTTGGTGGCACTGTCAATCCATCCCACACCAAGCATTCCGAGCACCGTACCGATGACGAGTGCTCCGAGCCACAACCAGAAGTTCTGCGACTCAGCACAGCTATGCTGAGCCATCTCTTTGTTATTATCCATATCAGTATTTCTGTTTTCTTAAAGCGTTAATTCCGCAAAATTACAAAACTATCGTCATTCTTGCAATAGTCTTAATTTGGTATTTTAGATTTAAAACCATCGAAATATCATCAGAAAAGGCTAACTTTGTAAGCGTATAGCTGATTTTGCAAGCTTACACACCAATAGCCGACAATCATAAACAATCACTAAAACCAATCAATAATGAAGAAAATCAGACTTTCGGTTGCATTGTGCGCTGTTGCCATGACAGCGCTCACTGCCAACGCACAGAGCAGTCAGCCAGCCGACATCTTCCCACTCGGCCATTACGAAGAACTGACCGACACCAAGCCGCACGACTCCGATGCTGCATGGGCTAAGCTCGCTCAGCCCACACAATTGAGCTGGGCATCAATCGACACACGCTACCGCCGCCTCGACATTCCGAAGGTGAAGACGCAGAAGGCAGTCAGCCTAAAGGCATGGCGTGGCGAACGTGTCAACGCCCAAGCTGTGCTCTGGACCAATGTCAATCTCGACGACGTGCAGATATCTGTCACCGACCTACGCTCGGGCAAGGCTGTCATCCCGGCATCAGCCATACGCACCAACTTCGTGCGCTACGTCATGACCGACGAACTCAACAAGGACGGCAGCGGATGCGGCTATCGCAATCCTGCCGACTGGGACTCATCGGTAGTGGCTGATGTGCTCGACATCAACAAGACATTGCCCGTGCGCCGCAACACCACGCAGCCTATATGGGCAAACGTGTGGGTGCCGCAGGATGCAAAGCCCGGCAATTACACCGCACAGATTACCGTGAGCGGCAAGAACATGAAGCCGCAGACGTTGCAACTCAAGTTGCAGGTCATCAACCGCACGCTGCCCTCACCGCAGCAGTGGACCACCAACCTCGACCTCTGGCAGAACCCCTACGCTGTAGCCCGATACTATAAGGTGCCGCTGTGGAGCAAGGAACACTTCGACGCGATGCGCCCCATAATGAAGATGCTTGCCGATGCCGGACAGTACAGCATCACCACGAGCATCATGCACAAGCCGTGGAACGGACAGACCGAAGACCATTACGACTCGATGGTGACACGCATCAAGCACATCGACGGCTCGTGGACGTTCGATTATGCCGTCTTCGACCGATATGTCGACTTCATGATGAACGATGTCGGCATCAACCGGCTCATCGCCTGCTACACAATGATTCCGTGGGACTTGCGCTTCGACTACTACGACGAGGCTACCAATCGCATACAGTTTGTCAAGGCTAAGCCCGGCGAGGCTGCCTACACCGAATACTGGGGCACGTTCCTGCGCGACTTTGCCAAGCATCTGCGCCAGAAGGGATGGTTTGACAAGACTTGCATAGCCATGGACGAGCGCCCGATGAAGGACATGCAGGCTGCGATAAAGGTGATAAAGGATGCCGACAAGGACTACAAAATCTCGCTCGCCGGCATCTATCACGAGGAGATTGAGCGCGACCTGTATTATTATTGTATAGCTTACGGTCACGATTTCCCGCAGGATGTGCTCGCCCGTCGTCGCGCCGAGGGCAAGATTAGCACCTACTACACTTGCTGCACCGAGGGATTTCCCAATACATTCACCTTCTCGCCTCCTGCCGAAGCGGCATGGATGGCTGTGCACGCATTGGGCGGCGACTACGACGGCTACCTGCGTTGGTCGTACAACAGCTGGACACGCGACCCGCTGCGCGACTCTCGTTTCCGCTCTTGGGCAGCCGGCGACACCTATTGCATCTATCCCGGTCCGCGCTCAAGCATCCGTTTTGAGCGACTGATAGAGGGTCTGCAGATTTGCGAAAAAATCGTTCAGCTGCGCAAGGAATATAAACGCACCGGACAAAAGGCAAAGTTGCAGAAACTGAACAATATGGTCAAGAAGTTCACACCGCAAGCAGTGCCCGCCAGCAAGCGAGCTTTGGCTGCGCCGATGGTGGAAGCAATTGAGCAATTGCTCAATTAATTAAAAATTAAGAGTTGAAAGTTGAGAATCTTATAGTTGAGAATTGAGACTTGAATGTTGAGAGTTGAGAGTTATGATATGCCATATATAATGTTTATATACATACCATTTTGATTACGATATTTTACAAAGGTAATCATAACTCTCAACTTTCAACTCTCAACTCTCAATTTTTTTTAGATGAAAATGTACTTCATCACAAACAGCACTGCCAATATATACAGCGTGATGTTGAGTTTCTTGAAGTTGCCGCAGATTACGTTGATGGCAACATAAGAGATAACACCGCACAGAATACCGTCAGATATGCTGTAAGTCAGAGGCATCATGATGATGGTGATGAATGCCGGGATAGACTCAGCAAAGTTGTCGAGATCGATATCCTTGATTGGCGACAGCATGAACAGACCCACGATTACAAGAACCGGTGTTGTGGCTGCAGCCGGAATAGAGAGGAATATCGGAGCGAAGAACAGCGCTATGACAAAGCACATGGCTGTAGCGAAGGCTGTCAATCCGGTGCGACCGCCCTGGGCAACGCCCGATGCACTCTCTACGTATGTAGTCGTGGTGCTGGCACCGAGGCAAGCGCCGGTCATAGTGGCAATGGCATCAGCCATAAAAGCCTTGTTCAGTCCCGGAATGCGACCATCCTTCTGCATCATTCCCGCCTTGGTGCATACGCCTACGAGCGTACCCATGGTGTCGAACATGTCGATGAAGAGGAATGTGAACACCACGATAAGCATATCGATAGTAAAGATATGGTGGAATTCGAACTTACAGAATATAGGCGCAATCGACGGCGGAGTGTCGATGATGCCGTTGAAGTTGGTGATGCCCATAGGAATACCGATGAGCGCTGTGCCAAGAATACCGATAAGCAGCGAGCCCGGCACCTTCTTGATTACGAGCACCGAGGTGAGGATTATGCCAATGATGCCGAGTAGTGCAGAGCCGCCTGTCAGTTTGCCGATGGTCACGAATGTGGCTGAGTTCTCAACGATGATGCCGGCGTTCTTGAGTCCGATGAAGGCGATGAACAATCCGATACCAGCACCGATGGCACGCTTGAGCGTAGCCGGAATGGCGTCTACGATGAGTGTACGTATCTTCGTTACGGTCATCAGCACAAAGAGGAATCCCTCAATGAGGATGGCGGTCAGCGCAAACTGCCATGAGTAGCCCATGGTGAGACATACAGTAAACACGAAGAAGGCGTTCAGTCCCATACCCGGGGCAAGTCCGAAAGGCTTCTTGGCGTAGATCGACATTACGAGAGTGCCGACGATAGCAGCCAAGGCTGTTGATGTGAACACGGCATTGGTGTCCATACCCTGCGATGCAAGGTTGGAGAAGATGCTCGGGTTGACAGCGAGAATGTATGCCATGGTGAGGAATGTGGTCACACCAGCCATAATCTCAGTGCGGATGTTGTGCTTCTTGGGGTCGAAGCCAAAGAGTTTTGAAAGCATAGTCTTATTGTTTTTAAAAACCTTTTTACTCTTTTACTTTTTTACTTTTTTACC